>TARA_R110001599_G_scaffold39319_3_pt1 | contig 19713 bp, 20 predicted proteins | sample TARA_R110001599 | Tara Oceans TARA_R110001599 (sample SAMEA4398360) | marine metagenome | biome: Polar Biome; feature: [MES] marine water layer (ENVO:01000295) within the mesopelagic zone...; material: water (ENVO:00002006), including particulate matter (ENVO:01000060) such as...... | reverse complement strand
GTTGTTGTGTATTATAGAAAAGTTACTACAACTAAAAAGGAAGAATAAGATGAAAATATCACAAGAAGGATTATCTTTAATTAAAAAATTTGAAGGTTGTGAGCTTGAAGCTTATCGTTGTGCAGCTAATGTTTTAACAATAGGATATGGTTCAATTAAAGGTGTTAAAGAAGGAGATACTATTACACAAGAAGAAGCTGATAGTTTATTGTTACATGAAATGGATGAATACGAAGGGTATATTAATGATATGGTAAACGCTGATCTAAAACAAAATCAATTTGATGCTATGGTTTCTTGGGTATTTAATCTTGGCCCATCTAATTTACAAGCATCTACACTTCTTAAAGTGTTAAATTCTAAAGATTATGAAGGTGTGCCATCACAAATAAAAAGATGGAATAAAGCAGGTGGTCAAGTAAAACAGGGTTTAATAAGAAGGAGAGAAGCAGAAGCCTTATTGTTTGAAGGCAAAGAATGGCATGAGGTCTAGGAATGCCCTTAAGTAAATTACAATTCACACCAGGCATCAACAAAGAGATGACTGATCTTATGGACAAAGGTGGTTGGTCTGATGGTAATTTAGTTAGGTTTAGAAAAGGATTACCAGAAAAAATAGGTGGCTGGGAAAAAGCAGTTACCAATTCTTACTTAGGAACAGGTAGAGCACTATTAGCATGGGTAGACTTAGACTATACAAAGTATCTAGGATTAGGAACAACTTTTAAATATTATGTTAATGCTGGAGCAGATTACTTTGATGTAACACCTATTAGAGCTACGACTACTAATGGTATTGTTTTTGCCGCTACTGATGGAAGCACTACTATAACTGCAACTGATGATGCACACGGGGCTGTAGTAAACGATTTTGTAACTATTAGTGGTGCAGTATCTTTAGGTGGCAACATAACTGCTGCTGTGCTTAATCAAGAATATCAAATAACTGCTGTGCCAAGTGCAGATACATTTACATTTACAGCAACAGCTACAGCAAATTCAAGTGATAGCGGTAACGGTGGCTCAGGAGCTGATGCAGCTTATCAAATAAACGTAGGACTAGATGTATATGTGCCATCAACAGGTTGGGGTGCAGGCACGTGGGGTGCAGGAACTTGGGGTTCTTCTAGTGCTATATCAGAAACAGGTCAGCTAAGGCTTTGGTCACATGATGCTTTTGGAGAAGATCTTATCTTTAACCCTAGAGGCGGTGGTATTTATTATTGGGATGAGTCTGGTGGCACAAGTAGTAGAGCTGTAGCTATTAGTAGTTTAAGTGGTGCAAACCTTACACCCACAAAAGGTTTACAAACTATAGTAAGTGATATTGATAGACATGTTATTGTTTTAGGTGCTGATCCTATTAGTGGTAGCTCTAGGTCTGGTTCTATAGATCCTTTGCTAATAGCATTTTCAGATCAAGAAAGTGTTACAAATTGGGAGCCAACAGCTACCAATACAGCAGGATCACTAAGACTGTCATCTGGATCGCAGATAGTTGGTGGGCTAAGATCAAGACAAGAAATATTAATATGGACTGATACTTCTTTATACAGCATGCAATTTATTGGTGCTCCATTTACCTTTGGATTAAATTTAGTCAACGAAAATGTAGGCCTTATATCTCCTAACGGTATGATCAACGCACCAGATGGCGTCTATTGGATGGCTAGAGATGGTTTCTATGTCTATTCAGGATCAGTTAAAAGGTTAGTATGTAGCGTATTAAACTATGTATTAGATGATATTAACAACACACAATCATTTAAAACATTAGCTTTTACTAATAGAGAGTTTAATGAAGTTGGTTGGTTCTATTGTTCTTCTTCGTCTGATGAGATAGATAGATATGTTACTTATAACTATTTAGAAGGTGCATGGAGTATAGGTAATTTATCAAGAACAGCATGGATAGATGATGGCGTATTTGAAAAACCTAGAGCTACAGGTAAAGATAGTAGTGGAAATGGATATTTATACATTCATGAAAGCACTGATGATGATGATGGATCACCTATGGATAATGTCTTTATAGAATCAGGTGATATAGATATAGAAGATGGCAACCAACTAGGGTTTGTAAGCAGAATTATTCCAGATGTTAAATTTTTTGGTACAACTCCTACAGATGGACAGATCAACTTTGTATTAAAAACTCGTAACTTTCCTGGTGATAGCTTAACAACCAACTCAACTAATAACATTACAAGCACCACTCAACAAACCTTTACACGTGCCAGAGGTAGACAACTTGTGCTTAGAATACAATCAGATGATGACGCAGCTACAGGAGTAAGAACTGGTTTTAGGTGGAGATTAGGTGCAAACAGAATTGATGTTAGAACTGATGGCAGAAGATAATGGCCAAGCTTCTTGCAAGTAGATTACCGCAGGCAAATGGCGATGTTAATGCTGATGTATTCAATAGATTAATAAGAATCCTTGAATTAAACTTAGGAACATTCGATCCTAACTCCACTCCACAGTTTAATGATTCTCAAATTTCTACTTTAGGTTTTAACGCAGGTGATGTAATATGGAATACATCTATTGATGTTTTACAGGTTTATACTGGCAATCAATGGATACAGTTACACACTCCGAAGAATCCACAAGGCTTCGAGATGGCTGCATCACTAGGATCTATTTCTGTAAAAACAAATGGAAATATATCAATTAACATTACCACGTCTTACGAAGGATGGAATATAGAAAAATGGTATACTTAAAATAATTATGAAGAAAATATCAGAAGGTAATAAAGGCATACAAGCACTAGCAAAGGAAAACCCTGCTTTAGTAGAAGATAAATTTGGTTATGATGTACCTGGTTATTTTATGGGTGGCATGCCTGGTGTTGACGAGGCTGTTGATGATGCTCAAGAAGATTTAGATAAACAAAATAAATTAGAAGAATTAGGAGAAATACTTTCAATGGCAGGAAGTGCATTTGAATTTTCTCCTTTAGTAGGGCCAAGTAAAGTTGCAGGAATAGATGCAATCATTCCTAAAATAAGAAGACCAGAACCTGAAACATTAATGCCACAAGGTTTTAGAAGAGGCGGTATGCCAGGTGGTTTGGGTAGTTTATACGAAAGAGATTTTATAGCTGATGATTTTAATATAAAAGATTATATAAATAATGTTTTAGGTGGGGGTACAAATCCACAGCTAACAGAAGAAGAACAAGAGGCTATGAGATTGGCAAGAGGCTACGGTGCTTCTGGTGCTATGGGAGGTAATGCTTATAGAGGTACTACTCCAGGTGCAGATGTAACTATAGACGCAAGATCAGAAAACCCTGCTGTTTACAAATTTTATCCTAGCGAAGTATCAAAACTTTATTCACAGATGAAAGGCACACCTTTTTCACCATTAGTAGCACCTCCTAAAGAAGCAACTTTTATTGATGATCTACAGCCAAGAAAAATTGCAAGTCAACTATATGCTAAAGATGGAACTTTTGTAGATAGAGACGAATTAATTACAGGCCCAGGTGGAGAGCGTGGCGACAAGATACCAGCTATGTTAAGTGATGGTGAGTTTGTTGTTAATGCCGCTGCTGTAAGAGGTATAGGAATACAAGCTGGTGCAGATCCTAGCGATGAGTATGAACAAAGACTGCTAGGTGCTAGAGAAATGTACGAAATGCAAAAACTTGGAGAGGAATTTGCTAAAAAATTAACATGAATCTGAAGCTAGAAACTATAGTTCCTAACGCTGATCATGGTAAAAAAATTGCAAAGTTCTTATCTGAAAGTTTTTGGACAGAGCATTCTTTATCAGGAGATAAGTCTCCTGAAATAGATTGGTCAAGAGCTTCGGCTCACATAAATCATTTTATGTTTGAAGGTATTGTGTATAATGTAAATGATGGCGATAAAATTGTAGGAAGTATAGCTGTCGCACCTGATAAGCATTGGTGGTCAGCAGAAGAGTATGTAGGAGATGGATGGTTTTTTGTTTTACCTGAATACAGAAACCTAAAAGATCAAACATCGCCTTCACATCTTTTAATAGATGCAGTTATAGATTATGCTAATAAGCTAGAAAAGCCTTTAATAATGGGCGTGTTTAACTTACAAGGAGTTGAACGAGCTAAAAAGTTATTTGACAAAAAAGGCTTTCACCAAATAGGTGGTATGTATTATAGGAATTAAATGAAATATGTGTCTTAGTAAAACAAAACAAACACCAGAAGCGGACATTATAACCACTCCCCAAACTGGTTATTCTTTTGTATCTCCTTATATTGAAGACTATTCAAGAAGAATACTTGGTTCTTACTTTGGCTCGCCTGGTGAATATGAGGGTTTAATATCAAGGCCTAGAGATATACCTATAGAGCAAACAGCAGGCCTTACACCATTACAAATACAAGCAAGACAAGCTTCACAAGGCTTAGGTCAATTCGCACCTTATATAGATCAAGCTAGAGGTATGGTAGAAGAAGGTGCTGGAACTGTATCAGGTGGTTTAGGTACATTACAAAGAGCAGAACAAAGCGGTATGGGTGCAACTCAAATGTACGATCCTAGCAGTGCGTCAAGATTTTATGATCCATACGAAGATCAAGTAGTACAACAAACACTAGAAGACATAAACAGACAATCAGCACAACAAGACATAGGTTTAAGAGATAGAGCTGTATCATCAGGTGCATTTGGTGGATCAAGAGGTAGAATTACACAACAAGAATTAGCAAGACAAACAGGCAGGGGTGCAGCTGAAGCTGTAGGTGCTCTTAGAAGTCAAGGTTTTGGCAGAGCACAAGACGCTGCAAGACAATCATTTGAAGCACAACAAGGCAGACAAGCTGGACTTGCAAATTTACAATCAGGATTAGGTAGCCAACAAGCAGCTTTAGGTGGACAACAAGCAGCCTTAGGTCAAGGCATTGCAGGTTTAGGACAACAAGGACAAGGTATGTTAGGAAGTCAGATCAATATGTTGAATCAACTTGGAGCTCAAGGACAAGCTACACAACAAGCAGCACTATCAAGACAATTTGGTGCAGCACAACAACTTGCTGCTGAACCAATGCAAAGACTGCAACAAGGTCAAGCATTACTTGCTGGATCACCAATGGGAGGAATCTCTGGTGGTACTGGATCAAGTGCTTATCAACGTGGTGTCTATCAACAACCAACAGCACTAGGACAAGCAGTTGGTGCGGCTGGAACTATTATGACTGGAATAGGAGCTTTGTAAATGCAAGGAATAATGTCTGGGCTAGAGCCCATAAGAATGCAAGATGGTGGGCCATTAAGTGTAACTGATTTATCTGAAAAAGAATCTCAAATATTAGAAAACATTTTTACTAAGTTATATCTTAGTGACTATGACACTTTTAAAAATAGAAGATCTCCAGACTATAGCAAAATAACAGAAGAAGAATATGATTTCTTACAACGATATAATAGAGGTAAAGTTGCAAGAGATATGCCTTTGCTTTCAAAATACCAAGAAAGAGTAGGGTTTTATCCTGGGGGTAAAGCATTTGAAGAGTCTGATGGATTACCTATGAAAGAGTTTGGTGCTTCAGCAGGTATAGCTGCTCTTGCAACAATACCAAGAGAATTTAGAAAACTTTTTAACAGTGAAGAATACATGTCTAATCCAATAGAAGATCGTATAAAAGCAGAAGCTAGAGATATAGCAGATCAAGAGTATAACAAACTAATGGGTAGAAAAGACGGAGGCATAGTTAAGCTTCAAGAAGGCGGTGATGTTAATTTAGGAAAAGAAAAAAAAAAATACAATTCTTATCAAGAGATTTTAGAAAATCCTACATTTAAAAAAACTAAAACAGCTATGCAACTTAATCCTCTGACTGCACCCGCTGCAACAATAATGGATCCCGTGGGTGCTTATCAAAATTTTAAAGATTATGTTTTTGATCCTACAGATCCAATGGATTATGCAACACTACCATTATATTTAGCAGGGCCTTTAGGAGCAGGTGTTAATAAAGTTCTTAAAGCTAGAAGAATAGCAAAAAAAATTCCAAAAGCTAGCAAATTAGAAACAAGTGCGATTAGTCCATTAGTTAGTCAAGGCATACCAACAGCAACCATGAGTTATGTATTAGGAGACGCAGGTATAGAAGCTTTTAATGAATCTGATTCTTACATGAAAAATCCTAACATGGCTTATCTTGATCCAGAAACTGGAGCTTATTATTACTATGATCCAGATTCTCCAGATGGTTATGAGTGGTTTGAAAACGAAGTGCCTGAAGGCTATACATTGGAGCAATAATTATGGCAGCAAGAAAAGGAATAGTAGGGGGCATAAAAAATTTAATTAAAAAATTTAAACCAAAACCTAAACCTAAGCCAAGAGGAAGACCTCCAAAAATAAATCCAAAAGATTCTTTTATTCCAGTGGGAGTACAACCAGTCCTTTCTTCTGGAAAAGAAATTATAAAAAAAGTTGTAAGACCAAGTAAATATAGTCCAGCAACCAAACAATTTCTTGGAAAAACTGCATTGTATGGTGGTACTGGTGCAGGTTTGTATTATGGAGGCAAAGCTTTGTTTGGTGATGATGAAGAAACAAAAGCTATAGGAACTGCTACTCCTGAAGAATCAACAGAAGTAGAAACCTCAGATAGACTAGGAGATATACTTAGACAAAAAACTATGACCATAGCTGCTGATAATGGCAGAGCAACACCTGTATTTTTTGACTATGTAAAAGCTTTCCCATCTAGTTACATGGAAAAGGTAGGTAAAGATCCTGAGTTTGCAAAACAAATGATGGCAGGATTCTTAGCAATGATGAAACCTGTTGCTGGGCCTGTGCCTGTAAATCCATTCGTAGCTTTTGGTGAAGCTGCAATGGCAGAGGGAGTAAGACAAGAGGGTGAAATACCAGATCAACTTAAACTAATACAATCTATAAGCGAAGATCCAGAACTATCAAAAGCTTTCAGAGAATTTCAAAGAAAATCTACACCAACGCCATTAACTCAAAAACAAGCTGACGCTGCTGCAATAGAAAATATAGTAAAAGAAGAATTGTATGGTAAAGACTTTAAAGATAAAGATAAGGTGGTTGATGCAGATGGTAATGAATTAAGTCGAAGCACTATATTAGAAATGTATTACGATAGTGGTGAAAACTTAAGCATATTATTGGAAAAAGTTGCAGCCTCAGACGACTAATCATGCCAACGATTAAGCTACCAGATGGCACAAACCTTTTTGTTCAAAGCAGTAATCCAGAAGATGTAGAGATAGCTAAAAAAAGATTTCAAAAAAGAAAAGCATCAGGAGGATCATCTGGTTCTCTTGTAGGCGACATAGGAAGAGGAATAGGTGCTGGTATAGTATCTATACCACAAGGTCTTGCTACCTTACCAACCACAGGTATTGATCTACTATTCGATACAAATGTTACAGAAGATGTAAACGCATTCTTTGAAAAGTTTAAACCTGAGGTCGATAGCGCTGCTGGTAAAACAGCACAACTCATAACACAATTTGGTTTGCCAGGCTTAAGAGCAGCGAGTGCATTATCTAAATTAAGTAAAGGTAAACAGTTAGCTGGAATTGCCGCAGTAGATGCAGCGGTAGCAACAGATGATGTTGAGACATTTGCAGATATAATTTTTGATGATGAGTCAGATGAAGAAAGGTTACAAAAACTTGAGGGCAGAGATGCTGCTACTGAAAGATTAAAAGAAAGACTACAAGTTTTTGGAGAGACAGCAACTTTTGTATATGCTACTCCTAAAATTATAGGCGGTGCTGTTAAGACAGCAGGTGCTGGATTAGATTTAGCCGCACCTTATATGAGTGCTTTAGCAAAGGCTACCATAAGAGATGGCTCTGAGGGTATTGCAGCAGCTGCTAGAGCAGACAGAAATTTAGGAGATTGGTTAAGAAAAAACTTTACTTACGGTGGTGCTTTTGAACAGACTGCAAAAAACAATAAAGCTGTAGCAGATGCTGTGCAAGCAAAAATGTTATATGCCTCTACTCTTGAAAGAGAGGTTGTTGATAACATGGAGAAGATCAGAAGGACAATGGAAAACGCTTCTACGATTGGCGGTAAACTAACAAACAAAGATTCTTTAGAACTTACCAAAGCTATATCAGCATATAGAACACCTTTATTAGTTGTTGAAAGACAATATCCAAATTTAAAAAGTAGTGCAAAGAAAAAAACAATAATGAAAAGAATTAGAAAAGATGCACTTAATAAAATAAAAAGCTTTGAAGGATCAGGAAAAAAAATAGATTATGAGGCTTTAGGTGTTAATCCTAATAACTACATATCTAAATTGCTAGAAGAAAACAATGGTTTATTTAGGCAAGAGCAACAAATGATGTTAGAACTCAGTGATCCTAAAGCGGCTGTAACTTCTTTGTTGATACCAAAACAATTTAGAAAAGCTATAGAGGATAACATTGGATACTACGGAACAACTATATACAGATCAATTCTTGAGAAAGGTTATGAAGTTCCTAAACAATTAAAAGACAAAGCCGTAAAACAAATAAAAGAAACTTTTAAAACAGATGACAATACTGCAAGAGATATATTTTCAAAATTAATTAAAGGATCTCAAGGTGGACAAAAATATGAAACACCTGAAATGTTTGTAGAAAATATTAAGTTTGGATTATTGCAAGGTAAAGATTTAAAAAACTTACCTGCTGTTAGAGAAGCTATGGGTGAGGTTACACCTTTGAGTTATAAGAATCCTGGTGATTGGAGAAAAGCTTTGAAAGACGAAGCAACTGCAACAGCAGCTACTATGTCTAAACTAGGTTCTCTTGTTGGTAGTGCTAAAACTTTTTCAACAATAAGACAGTTAAACGATGATGCGATTAGATTAGGATCAACTCCATTTTTAAAAACTGCTAATGATTTTGGTGGACAACTTCCAAGAGAGGCAAAAAGAATAGACCCTAAAACAGGTAAAGCAGAGATGTATAAATCAGGGCCTTTAAAAGGTCAAGAAAAACCTGCACCAATTAAACAAACTCTTTTTCTTGATGATGCTAACGGCAATCCAGTTGAGTATGTAAAGTTTGGTAAAGAATCTGGTGCACTAATGGATACCTATGCACCTAGAGTTTTCTTTGATTCAGTTACAGGAGCACAAAAAGATTTTATATCCATAATGCCAGTACCAATTAAAAAATTATATCAAGGATTATTAGGACTAAAATCTTTTGCACAATATGGTAAAACAATATTAGGGCCAACAGCACAAATAAGAAACAATACTAGTGTGCCTTTTATGGCACTTATGAATGGCAACCTTGGGCCATCTGGTAATTTTATGAACAATTTTAAAATGTCTTTTGCTGGTGCTATTGATCCAAGACAAAAAACAAAATTTACAAAAGAAATTAGAGAAGCATCAGGGTATGGTCTTATGGTAGGCAGAGGTACTCAGTTAGAAGAAATAGCTGATCTTGCTACTTTTGCTACTGATGATAGTTCTTTGTTATTAAAACTTAAGTCAACTGGTGTTGGAGATACAATCAATAAAATAAAAGGTGTACCAGAAAAAATATATACAGGATCAGATAACGCAGCTAGGTTAATAAATTGGAGTGGTGAGCAATCTAAACTAACTAAAGTGATAGCTAAATCGTCTGATAATTCTATGATGCCTGTAGCGTCTGCTAAAAATATGACCGACTCAGACATAGCAAAACTAATTACAGTAGACAAAGACATGGGTGCTGTAGTGAATGTAGGTCAATTAAAAAAAGCAGGCGACAAAGTTTTAGATAAATTTATAAAAGGAGAGGCAGCTGACATAGCTTTAAATGTAACTCCTACTTATTCAAGAGTTCCTAGAGTAGTAAAAGAATTAAAATACGTACCAGTAATAGGTAACTTTACAGCTTTCCCTGCTGAAATAATAAGAAATACTGGCAATACTTTATCAAGAGCTATAAAAGAACTAGCTAGTAATAATACTGAATTACAAAAAATAGGAGCTAGAAGAGTAGCGGGTGGTTTAACTGCAACCGTTGGCATTCCATCTGCACTTACAGCTACAGCACTAGCATTAACAGGTGCAGAACAAGAACAAGTAGACGCATACAAAAGATCATTCGCTGCACCTTGGGAAAAAACTGCAACTATGATACCAACAGGCACAGACTCCAAAGGTAACATAACTGGTTTTTATAATTTTAGTTACACGAATCCTTACGATTTTTTACAAAGACCATTTAAAGCAGTATCCAATGCTGTAGCTAATGGTAATACAAATGAGGCCAGTTTAATGAACATAGCTGGTGGTGCTATGTTTGATTCAGTAGGAGAGATTGTAGATCCATTTTTATCAGGCAGTATAGGTGCAGCAGCACTTCAAGAATCCTATCAGGGAAAAACTGCAACAGGAAAAGTTATATGGAACGAATCAGATATGTTGGGAGAAAAATCTTACAAAGGAATGCTACACGCTTTAAATGCAGTAGCACCAACTGCTACCCCATTTAAAATAGAAGTAGATGCAGAGGGAACTCAAATAGTTCCTAAAGATTTTACAACTGCGGCAGCGTCTTTGTTTACAGGAGAAGATGGTACGATCAGTCCTAGAGGTAGAGAGATAGATGTAGCAGAAACTTTAGTGTCTGCTTTTTCTGGCATTAAAATAGCAAAACCACAAATACAAAGATCTTTATATTATAAAGCAGCAGAATCTAAACGAGCTATTAGAGAAACAACAAATGAATTTAATAGATTGCTTAGATCAAACAACAGAAGAGACGCAGAAGATTTTGTTAAAGGATATATTAATACTAATGAAAGTAGATATAACTCATTAAGAACTCTTTACACAGCTATAGAAGATGCAAGAACTTTAGGTTTAGCTGACTATGAAATAGATGAACAATTAAAAATTGCAAAAGTTGCAGACAGAGACTTGGTTATGTTGGGTATATTTAAACCTAGCGAGATCAATCCAGATGTACTTCAGTTTGCTATACAAGGCACAAAAACTAAAGAAGCACAGCCTATTCCTGTTGGTGAATTAGCAGTAACTGGTGCAGATTTAACTGGACAATCCTTAAGAGGTCAATTTATACCACCACAAACTAGAGCATCTAGCGTATTAAGACAAGAAGAAATAGATAAGCTATTAGGAGGCACCTAACTTGTATAACAAGTATGGAGCAAAGAAAGTAAGACAAGACGGTTACACTTTCGATAGCAAACTAGAGGCAGCTAGATACAATCATCTTAAAGAACTAGAAGATCAAGGCCTAATCTCTGACATAGAAGTACACCCACCTTTCCCATGTGTAGTCAATGACAAGAAGGTATGTCTTTACAAAGCTGACTTTAAATACAAGAACATCAATGGCGATGAGATCATAGAAGATACTAAAGGTATGCAGACTCCTATGTTTAGATTAAAAAAGAAACTTGTTGAGGCTTTATATCCTGATGTTGAGATTATGGTTATAAGTAAAGCCAAAGCCTAGAAAGGTACACCTGTTTCAACCCAAGGTCTTATACTAGATATTTTTCCATTCAAAAGTTTTTTAACATTCTCACACTGAACGATCAGTTCTTTTGGAAAGTTGCTGTTGACAATCTCTATTAGCTCCTCACTAGAATAAAAGTTATCTCCTGTAGATTGTTTACCTTTAGCTACATTGACAAACCTAAAGTCATCTTTCTCGTAGATCACAAAGGTATCATCAACCTGTAATACTTTGGCTGGTATTAGTTCAGGTATATAGTTGTGGTTTGCACAACCTGTGGTTTGTCTTTCTTTGCTTATCACTCTATTGTCTTGAGAACAAACCCACTCGCCTGTTTCAATGTCTGGATTAGAAAAACGACAAGACCTACAATGTAGTTTCTCAGGCAAAGATCTGCCAAGATATGCGGCTTGTTGTTTCTTTGACATATAGTTACGTATTCTGTAATCAGTTACAGGTATGTTGTTATCTGGTGGTGTCTTAGTCTTTAATATGTTTTCAGCTTTGTCCATAAACATTTCAAACTTTAAGTAATCAAAGTCGATAACTTCTGTATATAAAGCAGAGTTGTTTTTGTTATAAACAATAGCTATGCAGTGATCTAATTTAAACAACCCCATATACAAATGGATCTGTGCATCATACTCCTCTGACCAATTACAATAGCTACCTAGTTTTTTTAGCTTGCTAAAACGATTGTCGTTAGCTGTCTTAAACTCTAGTAGGTATGGCTTGTTTGGTTTTAGTCCAGGTAAGTTCTTAGCTACACCGTCTATGTGTCCCTTTACATGTCCACCTAATGCTTTGGTTTCAAACTGTCTGCCGTCCTTTTGCACATCATATATAGTTGCACCTGGTATCTTGCGTAGCTTTTCGATCAAGTGATCTTCCACTACGTTACCTAAGTCTAGTAACCTAAGAACTCTTGGCTCCCATTCATCAGGCATGAGCCAGCGGTATCGCATCCAAAGGAGCCTTTGATTTGGATTACCGATACCACTGATGCCTAAATAAAATCTTTGGCGTCTCTCAGCATTTGTTTCTACTTCATCAAGTAAATGATTAATTGTCACAACATTATCTCCTTATTTTGTTTTGTTTTGATCCCTATAACATTCTCATACTTGCCCTGCTTTTGTAGAACAATCTCTGATATATTTTCAAAGGCACCACTATTAATTAATTCAGCAGCCATCCATGGTTGCTCAGGAGCACCCCACTTCTCTGCTATCTTCTTCCATCTACGAACAGCCATGTGGTGTGCCTTAGGATGTCCGAACATTAACGGCATTTTCTTTGGAAAGAACTCATCCTTAACTGTAAAGATCACTTGACAATACTCACTGCCATTCATGGACTTAGTTACAGTTGCATAGATGTCAGTAACAGGTTTGTATCTGGGCTTGGCTTTCTCTCTCTCATCAGATAAGACAGCTTGCCTTTCTGCTTTAGTTCTCTTAGCAACTTCTTTTTCTTTTCTAGTTTGCAGTTCTTCAAACTTTTTAGATCCTTCAAACTCTTGACCACACTCAATACATTTTTTAGCAGAGGGTAAATTGATAGCACTACAGTTAGCACATATCTTAGGATGGTATTTACCTGGTGCTGTACGATCTGGTTGCACCTCATCAAGACAGCCATGCCTAGCTACATTCTCTCCGTAGTCTAATAGCAAACAATTTTCTTTATCATCATGCAGTCTCATACCTCTGCCACACATTTGCACAAACAAGCCAACGCTTTGTGTTGGTCTAAGCAAGGCCACACAATCAGCTCTTGGAGCATCCCAACCTTCAGTCAGTACACCTACATTACATATAGCATGGATCAATCCGTTGTTAAATCTTTCTAGTATGTCCTCTCGTTTTTCTTTTGGTGTCTCTCCTGTTACACATTCAGCCATGATTCCATAGTTTTTTAGGCATTGAGTCATCTTCTCTGCGTGTAGCACTGATACACAAAAGAATACTGTAGCTGTTCTTCCTTTAGTGTAGGCGTTGTCAATCCAATCGTTTATAACTTGTAAGATCGTATCATCTACCATAGCTACTTTTTCTAGCTCACTCTCTTTGAAGTCTCCGTTCTTAAACTTTAATGCGACAGCACCTGCATCAATAATGGCACCTTCATTTACAGCATAGGCAGATAGCCTGGATAAGAAACCATTACGGATCAGTTCGGGTATTGATATTGAATAGGCTAGTCCTTTAAAGAAATGATCTTTACGATTGCCATAGATATAACCTTGCCCCATACGATAAGGCGTTGCAGTACAACCCATAACACGCATAGGCTTTCTATCAGACAAAGTGGTTATAATTTTTTTGTACCTAGTGTGTGAGCTTGGTGGTACATTGTGTGCTTCATCTATGATCATGTAGTCAAAGCTACCTACAGCATCTAATCTTTTAGGAGATGCTAAAGTATCACGACTGGCTATAAGTATTTGTGAATCTATCTCAAAACGTTTCATACCTGCAACCAATACTCCTACTGGTGCATCAGGCCATACCATTTTAAGTTTTGTTTCTGCTTGCTCTACCAATTCTTTTCTGTGTGCCAGGACAAGAAACCTAGCGTTAGGATCTTTGGCTAGTATCTCTTTAATAAAATGTGAAAAGATAATAGTCTTACCTGCTGCTGTAGGTAACGCAATTAAAGGGTGTTCCTCTGCTGGTTTATTGTTAAACCATTTATGCAGAGAATCTATTGCATCTCTTTGGTAGTAGCGTAGTTTCAATTCAATCCAAGTATTCTATAAATTTTTCTTTGTGGATATGTTCTCATATCTACATTCAACAATAACATTTTAGCTTCTTTTACTTTGTCGTTTAGATCAGTAGGTAAACTATCAAAGTTTTGATCTAAAGAGTTTAATAAAGATGTCATTGATTTTATCAAGGCCTTAGCCTCTCTCTTATCCATATTCATAATTTCTCCAAAAATTAGTTTAGGGTTATACTACCCTTAGGTGCGAGGAGTAGCCTTCGTAGATAAGACTACTCACTCGATTTATTTATTTACTCTCTCCTGTAAATAAATTATTTGTCCCAATCAAAATCATCATTATTAGATGAAGATTCTGTATTAGAACTAGGCGAAGGAGCTGACACTTTATTAGAAGTATTTGCAATAAACTTTGCAATCCTATTTTTGTCATCCCACTTCGTTCCGTCCCCTTTATCTTTGCCAACTTCTATATTGACTTTGGCAGACAAGGGTACGTTTAACATGCCTTCAAGTTGTTCTATACCAAAGGCTTCGACATCAGGATCCATCCCCATAGATCTTCTCCAATCTCGCAACCTGGCAACAGACACATTCAACCCTGCTCCTTCGAGCATAAAGGTTTCCCATATCTTACGACCAGCGTGTGAAGGCCCGGTAACATCAAAGGTAACTGATAAATACTTATCTCCTTTGTTGCTTGTTTTATTTTCCCAACCTGATGCTACGAACTCGTAGTCTCCGACTGGCATTAGATCAAACGATCCACTCTCCTCGACATTAGTCAAGTTAATTTCAAAATCAGACATTGTTTTCTCCTTGTTTAGATTTTAAAGATTGCTTAAATGCAGTCATGAAAGCTGTCCAATCAAGATCCAAAGGTGCTACCCCAAGATCAACTCGACTCTTAGCATCAAATGCTGCGGTGTATTTGTGAAACAACTTACGCTTGCCGTATGACACAGCTCTAGTTGTCTCCTTAAAACCTTGTCCACTGGTACGAGTTGATACCTCGTAGTTTGCAAACAAGTTAAAGTCTACCCACTCACGTATCATTGCTGATATTTTTTTGTGTGTGGACATTTCCCAACGATCATAGGGCTCTCGCTCTGGATCATTAAAAGTTCTTATGCCTACATGTGAAAGTAAAATGACGTGCATTTTCTTTTTCTGTAGTGCATCAAACATGCGTAAAACTCTGCCAAATAATTCAGCAGACTCTGTAAAGCCTTTACCATAACCAAGTGATTCAATAGATTTAATTGAGTGATTCATACAAACTTTTTGCTGTACTAATTTCTCAGCCCAATCTGTTGTATCAAAGACTACGGTTTTGTAATCATGCTTTTCATCATGCAAAGTTCTGATCTGATTAACTATGTCATCATAGCTTTCACATAATGGAAAGGATGATGTGTCAACATAGTTAGTACCAGATTCTGTTTTAATAAATATAGGCTTAGGTGCTTGACTGGCAAAGGTAGTCTTACCTATGCCATCAGTTCCTGATATGTTTATTTTAATTGCAGGTATTTGTATTCCTGTGGTCACTTCATTTAATAGACTCATGATTTTCAACCTCCGAATCATTCATAGATATAAAACCTTGAGAAGTCATTTCATCTGCAACTGTTTCTACATCATCTATTATAGTTAATATTTTATTTACCCAAGCAGAGTGTAGTCCAGGTGCTACTTCTCTTTTAATGGTATCTTTAATTTGCATCAAGACTGCACTGTAATGTACTGTCATTATACTGTCCCCTTTAATGGATCAACAAAAGCAACATAAGGTCTTTCATTGATCTTGGTTTGTAAACCCTCTTGAAACTTATCAAATACGTCAGGATGATTTTGCTCTATCATTTTAGATAGTGCAGAGTCCTCAACGTATTTAGTTTTAAAAGGAAATAAGTTTTCAGGTATGTCATGTTTTACCTGTGATAAAAAGTTTTGATCCCATGATCTAGTAACTTTATATTGCACTCGTAAGTCTTTCGGTATGATACCGTTAAGTTGAACTCTAGTAGATCCTCCTGTATTAGAAAGTCGATTGACTTGTCCATGAACATCAGGGTGTGCAGTAATAGCAAAGTCAAGCAGTGAACTTTGTTCTTTAAGTTCTGATTGTTTTGCTAGATTCTTTTTCTTCTCTACCAAAAGTTGTGGTAGAGTAAGCTTTGAATAGTCTTTCATTAGTTGCTCCATTTAATAAATACAATATTTATATTACTCCTATCAAATACATTGTCAATAGTTTTGTAAAAAAAAAACTTTACTTATTGTATATAGTCATTTAATATTGTCTTAGGTATAGGTTAATGTTTATATTTCTAAACTTCTCTAACCCCCCCTAGAATAAATTATCCTATACCTTTCTATTTTAGGAGAACTATGGAACTTAAAGACTATATAAAAAAACGAGGTGAAGACAATCTTGCTAAAGATCTTGGAGTATCAGTTGATACTATTAAGTCCTGGAGATATGGCAATAGACAACCCTCAGTTAATCAAGCCAAGAAATTAATTAAGATGACAGGCCATGCTTTAGGTTGGGAAAACATTTATGGATCAGTGGACGAATGCCAATAGAAATAAAACCTAACTCTGTTGGTCAAGATATACAGAATGATGAACGCAAAGATATGCTTATCTCATATCATGAGAACTTCTTTCACTTAATACCATGTGGATCTACTACTGATGTCATACCAGAATACTTTAAAAGCAGGCATCCCTTTGAAGATGATATTGTTTTACAAAAGCGTTGGTCAAAGACACCAAGAGTTAAGTGGGCTGACTACACAAAGAAACAACCTACACTTAATGAAGTAAAGCAATGGTATCTACAATACCCAGAATGTAATTGGGCTGCTATCACAGGCATAACATTTGTGGTGCTTGATGCTGACACACAAGAAGCCTGTGAGTTTTGTGAGTCAGGAGAAATAACAAGAACAATACTCAAACAAAAAACACCTAGAGGTGGCTATCATTATTTCTATGCAATCAATGATGATCTAAAGATTAGAAACACCACAGGTAAACTAGATATAAGAGGAGAGGGTGGCTATGTTATGGTCAGCCCTTCTTTCAATTATAAGTTTGAAGTAGTTGATGGAGCTGTATTAGATTCGCTTGATGACTTACCAACATTAACAAGTCAAGACATGAATGTTATCTATGACTATAACAACACAGGCAAGATCAACACAGACAGCAAGACACCACTAACAACAGATGGTGTTCAAACAGGAATGCGTAATGATACTCTCGCCAGGTTAGTAGGCAAATGGATACTAGAGGGTTGGGGTATGAGAGAAGTTGTTATCAAAGCATTGGACTGGAATCAAACTAATACTCCACCTATGAGTGTGCAAGAAGTATTAAACACGACACAAAGTATATGCACAGGACACCTGAAAAGAAATCCTAGTGATGAGAGTGGTATACAAAAATGGAATACAAGTCAGTGGCAAATACAACTAACAGATGACTTAAAAGAAATCATGGATCAAGAAGATCCTATTGATAAAGCAAAGAAAGAAAATGTAGTTGACAGTGATCCACTAGGACTTAGGCCTTTCAATGATCCTTTCTGGGATGCTATGGATTCAGACAGGATTGAGCAGTATTGGGGAGATGCTTTTGTATTTGAACAGTCAAGAGTATTGTTGCTTGGTAAACCAAAGATAGGTAAGTCGCATTGGTTGGGAGCTTTCGCGGCAGCAGCTACGACAGGCACAGAGTTTATGGGTAGGTCTTTTTCAAGACCACTCAAAGTTATGTGGCTACAGGCAGAGATCATTCATGAGTTCTTAAAGAAAAGAATAGAAATGTATTACCAACCTTTTCATCATGATCCAGAACTATACAACATAGGCAAGTCAAACCTTATAGCATCAGGCAGATTAAGAAAGAACTTGATGAGGGATAGTGATATAGATGCTATCGCAGAGAGTATTGAATATCATAAGCCTGACTTGGTTATGATTGATCCTATCATTAACTTTTTTAGTGGAGAAGAAAACTCTAACTCCGAGATACATGAGATGCTATCAAGGATAGATAAACTTATTGAACTATATAAAGTAGCAGTCATCATTGCTCATCACACAGGAAAAGAAAGAGCAGATGATCTGTCGTTCATGTCAGCTAGGGGTGGTAGTGCCTTTGCAGGTTGGATGGATTCAGGTGTCAAGCTGTCAGGTAAGAAACCAAACATAACATTATTCTATGAAGCTCGTAATGCAAGAGAACCTGATCAGCACTTAGCATACTTTGATTTTGAAAGAGGATACTTCAAGGTGGTAGATGCACAAGACAGTCCAGATGAAGTAGAGATTGCAAGAGTGGTGGCATCAGCTATGAGCAAACAAAAGTTTTATACAAGACAAGAACTAGAACTTGTTGCAAGACAAGCACTCAAAGAAAACGAACTAGCATCAGGCGAAAGGGCTGCTCGTTATGCAGTCAGCTATGTGCAAAAGTATCTAGGCGAGAGAGTCAAGAGTCACAATGTTCCAGGTAAGAACACATGGTATTACTTAGCAGACAATGAAATGAAGAGGCCTTGGAGTGAAGATTGACAAAGACTCTATGAAAGAAGCAGTCAATGATGTTGGTATTGGATTGGTATTATCTTTTCCGATCAGCTATGGTTTGCTTAGGTTGTGTAGCTATCTTGAGGTTAGTCTTGTAGCTACATCTGTAATACAAGTATCAGTGTTTACTTTGGTAGCAGTTGTGAGAAAGTATATGGTAAGAGTTTATTACAAGGAGAGAGGGTAATGGATTTACCAAATAAAAAATACAATATTATCTATGCTGATCCGCCTTGGAGGTATAACGATACTAGAAGTGGAGCAGGATTTAAAAATCCAAATGGAGCAGGTGGAGCAGACAAACACTATCCGACAATGACATTAGAAGATATTTGTGCAATGCCAGTAAAAGATATAACAGATGATAGTTGTATGTTGTTTCTTTGGTGTACTTCTAGTTTGTTGGATTATGGTTTTGAAGTTATAAAACATTGGGGTTTTACATATAAAACTATGGGATTTGTTTGGGTAAAAATGACAAAGGATTACAGCAAACCATATTCAGGCATGGGGCATTACACCAACCAAAATGCAGAGTTTTGTTTATTAGGCTTAAAGGGTAAGTATTGGAGAAATGCTAGAAATATAAAACAAATAATACAAATGCCTAGAGATAAACATAGTAAGAAACCTATTGAAATAAGAGAACGCATTGTAAATTTATGTGGCGATTTACCAAGAATAGAACTCTTTGCAAGAGAAAAAATAAAAGGTTGGGATTGTTGGGGTAATGAGGTATGAAGATAGATATATACGCAGGAGATTGTCTTGATTCATTAAAGAAACTAGAAGATCAAAGCATAAACACTTGTATTACAAGTCCTCCATACTTTGCATTAAGAGACTATGGTGTTGAAGGACAGCTTGGTTTAGAAGAAACTCCCAAAGAATTTGTAGATAACCTGGTTAATGTA
>TARA_R110001599_G_scaffold28648_4_pt1 | contig 19714 bp, 28 predicted proteins | sample TARA_R110001599 | Tara Oceans TARA_R110001599 (sample SAMEA4398360) | marine metagenome | biome: Polar Biome; feature: [MES] marine water layer (ENVO:01000295) within the mesopelagic zone...; material: water (ENVO:00002006), including particulate matter (ENVO:01000060) such as...... | reverse complement strand
TGAGAAAAGTCACCGTCAGTATATTTATACTCAACGGACCATTCTGTAACATTACCATCAGCATTAACTTTAGGTTTAGCTGATACCCATTCTTTACTTACTGCCATATTATTCTCCTTTAAGAGTGTTTATTTCTTGTTGTAAAGTTGTAACAGTAGCCGACAACTCTTGTACAGCATTTACCAAATACCAAGTAATATTATCTGGGTTTACAGAATAAACTCCGTGTGTAGTTTGTACTACTGTATCTGGCAAAACTTCTTGTATTTCTTGTGCTATTACACCTAATTGTACACCTTCTTTTTTTATAGCTGCGTGTGTAGGAACTTCAGTGATTTCTTCAGGTAACTTATATTCAAAATTTCTTACTTTAATTTTATTTATTTTTTCAAGTCCTATATTATTATCTTTAATATTCTTTTTTATTCTTATATCAGAAGTTTGTGACCAAGTTGTAGAGTTATTACCTTGAAATACAGCACCACCATTAGGTGAAATAAATCCTGTGTTTGCACCTTTACCTGAAGCGGCTTGACCAATAACAATAGAATGATTTACGTTTCCACCATTATCCGTATTATCTCCAATATTAACTACACCAGATCCCGTAGTAATATCATCACCAGCTTGATAACCTATCATTACGTTATTAGAGCCTGAATTGATTGCTGTTCCAGCTTGATACCCCAAAGCGGTATTACTATCACCAGAAGTCACAGCATCAAGTGAGTAGTTCCCCACTGCTACATTAAATTCTCCACCAGCTACAGAGCCACCTAATGCATCTGTACCTATGGCTAAGTTATGTGTTTCAGTATCAAAACCATTTCCAACATTATGACCAATCATAACTAAATTATTAGCTGTAGTTAAATTCCTTCCAGCATCATCTCCAATTAAAACGTTACTGTGTCCTGAATCAATATTTTTTCCAGCTTGATAACCTATGACATTATTACTTGCACCTGTTATTGTTCCAGCACCACCAGCTAATGAGCCAATGTAAATTCCTTGACCACCCGTGGTTAATAACCCAGCAGCGGCATATCCTATTGCAACTGTATTATCGGCAGTAGTAATTGCATCAAGAGCTGTTAATCCATATGCAGTATTATATTGAGCAGTGTCATCTGTACCTGATACATCATGGGTATAAATAGAACCAGTATCACCTTGATAAAAAGGAATACCATTAAAAGAAGTACCAGTAACAGTGCTTGTAGCTGCAATAGTGGTTGCTGTTAAAGCTTGTGCTGCTATAGTACTACCTGATTCAGCGGTAAATGTATTAGCTGTGATTACAAAGTCTTTAGCACCACCAACATAAATATCAATAGTATCATCAGTAGGAGCTTCAATGTAAGTATCACCATCATCATCAAGGATTATTCTTCCACCAAACGCAGCTGTATCTATACCAAGTTCAACTTTTGTAGGAGTACCAGAAGCCAACGAGATACCTGTAAGGTTTACAGTCTGTGTAGTAGATGAGTGTGAAGAAGATGCTATTGTGCCTTCGACAACATTAGCACCACCATCAGTAATTCTTATCTTTCTACCTGGAAAGTATACTGATGAAATATCAGATGATGAAGTTATAGTTATAGTATCAGCGTCAGATCTAGCTACAGTATATGTAGCGTCTCCGTCACCAAACTCAAAGTAACCATCACCAATTTGTTTGTACATATCATAGATATGACCCATCAATTCTCTTGCAGCATTATTGACATTACTTGGTGCCATATTCTCTGCAAAGTTTACAGTCATGTTGCCAGTATTATTACCAGCTGTTGAACTAAATTTACCTACGCCTGTTCCAGCCATAGTATTTTCCTCCTAGTTAATTATGTTCAAGGATTTCTCCTTGTTGGTTTTAATTTTTTTATTTCTTCTTTATATAAAGATAAAGCATCTTTTTCTTCACTTGTTATATCTTTTTCACTCATTAATTGAGTTATACCTCTCATAGCACCTTGCCATTTTAACATTCTTGGACTTCTAAAATCTAACAATGTATTTGCTAATTCTAAATTTTTTGGATTTGCAATTAATTTTGACCCCATTCTTGAAGTATATAATATTCCTAAAGTTGTAAATGGAGCTGTCATAATTCCAGCAGCACCTGCACCAGCACCTGCGACAGCAGACAAGGATCTTGCACCACCTAATCCAACTCTTCTCGCTAAGAACTGCGAGAGGTTTGGTACAAAAGTATCTGTATGTGCTTGAGCAACAGTTAAAAAATCTGAAAATTGTTGATAACTAATATCTGTTCCTTCTAGCAATTCTTTTAAACCTTCAAGGTTTTCTTTTTTCTTACCAATAAATCCTAATTCTTTTTTTAATGTATTTACATCAAAGTTTAAGTCAACATCTGTGCTTTTGGTAGATTGTGCTTTTGCAAAAGCATCATCCATAATGCTTGCCACACTTTTATTGTACACTTTATCACCAACTAAGCCTCTTAATTGAGCCAAACTTTGCGGTGAACCTATTTTTAAAACTTTTTTTGCAAGCTCATCTGGATTAATAGTTCCTGCTATCTCTGCACCTGGTCCAAAAATATTCTTGTCAACACTTTGAAATTTTTTAGCAATTGGACTAGAAAATTTAGTCATGCCTTCAGCATAAAATTCATTTGCTATTTTATGTGATTGTAATACTGCATCTATAGATTCATTTGTAATTGCACCGCTAGGAGAAACTGACAAAATATTTTCACCAATTACTGGCATACTAAAGTCTTTTTCTAATGCTTTTTTTACATCACGTAATCTTTTAGTATCTAAACCTTCTTTTGCACTTTTACGCATTAAGTAGTTAATATCAGCTTGTAATGCTCTATATTCTTGTGGATCTATTTTACCAGGTATTTCTTTTATCTTTTTTAAAAAATCTAATACAGAATCTGATCTAGGACTATCAATAGGACTTTTAATCCCTGCTTCTATAAGTTCTACAGCTTCTTTAGCATTGTTAAGTTGAAAAATTTTAGGATCATCTAGTTGTTTTGTGCTTTCTATAAAATCATCATACAATGAACTTGAAGTAAGACGAAATTTAGAATAACTATTTTTAGCTGCGTTAGTCATATCAACGCCTAAATCAGTTAAACTAGCGTTGGGTCCAAAAGCGTTTAAAGTATCGTTAGCCAAAGCATTGATTGATGATGTTCTTTTTGCTGCCTCTGTTCTTATTGGTCCACCAGTCAAAGGAAACACACCTAGAACTCTATTGTAAGCTGAAACTAATTTGGATTCACTTGCAGTTACCAAAGATTGAGGCACATTAGTCCTAACGCCTGCTTCATATATTTGTTTTGCAGATTCAGTGGCTCCACCTAAACCTCTACGTAATGCACCAGCTACTCCAGGTATAGAAGCACCTGCTAAATTATACGCAACTTCTGATTTTAGGTCTTTACCTAATTGCTTGTATTGCTCTGATGGTTTTTGTGTTTCACCAGTGACTATGCTTTGTGTTATGTCATAAACTTGACCACCAGCTAAACCACCTAAAATTCCTCCAGTAACACCTCCAAGTAAAGATCCAACAGGGCCACCAACCGCACCAACAGTTGCTCCTGCCATGGCAGAAGGTATAATTCCTGCTGCTCCACCAATTGCTTGAAAAGTAGGTCTATTATAAAAAGATTCTTTTACTGCTTGTCCTATAGATTGATTTGCCACTTCTTCTTTTGCAAACTCATTTAATACTTTTTCTTTTTCAGTGGTGACAGTTGGTAAATTTTGTTTGTTATAATTTTGAAACGCTTTAATTGCTTGTTCTTTGGTATCAGCTACAAATTCTATAATTTGTCCATTATCTTGTTCAAATTCAAATATGTTCATAATAAAACCTTAATTTGTGTAATCAGAAGCATTAAGACGTATTCTAGTAGGTTCAAATAATATATTGTACGCAGGATCAAGACTATAATCTTTCACTCTGTCTCCAAAAAGTTCCGTATTAAAACCACCTTTAACAGTTTGTAATTGCATACTGTCTTTGTTTAATTCTTTTGCAACCTCTTGTAATCTTGTGATTACAGATGCAGAATCAGTAAAACCTGTTAGATTTAGTTTTTGTCTTTGTTCTTCCCTCAAAGCTGTTGTTGGTGTTCTTCCACCTTTTTTTGCAGCTGTATCAGCCATAGCATTAACAACTCTTTCTTCTAAAATGGCTATTCGACTAATATCAGGATCATCAAATTGTGACAAAGCCTGTTCACTAAAAACATCTGGAACTCCTTTTATAGATTGCAAATCACTTATTGTTCCAAACAAGCTTTTTCCACTTCTAGCAAGTGTTCCTAAAACACCAGCTAAATTTGGTTTTGCTTGTAGAATTTGTGAAATTTGATTAGCAGCCTCAATGCCTGTATCAGTAGCACCAGCTAACAGTATAGCGTCATCTCTAGTAGAATCGCTATATGCTTTTTCTACAGCAGTAGGAGCAGTAACCATAAAATTAGGTATTTGATTTGCTATTAAATTTTCGCCTTCTGTTGAAATTGCAGAACTTTCATTGAGTTTTTGTGAAATAGTTTGACCAACAGGAGTTTTAATTCCTGTTACTGTATCAATTAATACAGGTGAGCCTTTTTCTTCACCAAGTTTTATTAAACCTTTGTCATATTTTAAGGCTTCTGCTCTATTTATGCCAAAAGTAGTCATAATATCTTCTATTCTCAATTCTCTTTCAGATGGTTTTTCTTCTTCAGGTGTTAATGCTTGTCTAATTTGTTGTGCTTGTAAGGCACCTCCCATAATTGCTTGACCAATTGGTTGTCCTTGTGCAATAGCAAGACCTATATTAACTCTTGGATCACCTAATAATCCTGTAAGTGTGTTACCACCTTGTGGTTCAGCAAAAAAACCACCAGGTTGTGTTGAAAAAAATCCACTAGGATTTGTAAATGGGTTTGTAAATTGATTAGCCATAAATATCTCCTATAAAAATCCCATACCGCCTAAACCAGCTCCGATAAATGGTGCAGCTGGGCCAAACATTCCAGTAAGAGCAGAACCTGCCACAGCTCCACCAAAGGCACCACCAAGTCCACCAGATTGTTGACCTGGACCTGTTGACACAGCAGTTGGTAAACCAGCAGCTATTGGACTAACTAATCCAGCATATTGTTGTAATTGTCTCAGTGGTGCGTCTTGACCATATTGAAACCTTGCAATTTGATCTTGCAATTGTCTTCGTGCCAAATCTTCGTAAGCAGATCCAACTTGTCCTAGTTGTTGTACTCCACCCATTCTACGAACATCCATAGCTTGTTGCATACCAGGTAACTGCCCTGCTGCTGTTAATTGTCTACCATAAGCAGACTCTAATGCTTGTTGTTCACGACCTCTTTCTTGAGATGCTTGTTGCATTGCTAATGGTGCGTAAGCTTGAGTAATACCTCTAGCTGCTGCTTGTTGAGCCATAGGACTAGTTCCTGTTCTACCCATGCCACCAAATTGTGTAGCAATGTTCCCCATAACGTCAGATGTAATACCTTGTCTAACATCAGATAAATAATCAGATTGTGGAGTTAAGGCTGCATAAGATGATACTGGTTGACCTGCGTATGCACTAAATACATTCGCTGCTTGACCTTGTAATGCAGATGGTGCAGCTTGTTCCAATGCTGCTGCTTGTTGTAAGTTTAAAGCTTGTTGAGTTTGTTGTGCAAACGGTACGACTGTACTACCTGGAAAATAATCTCTTCCAGTTCCACTACGATACACTTGACCTGCTTCAGCTAAGATGTCCTTTAAGTAAGGTTCTGCTGGCTTATAAGGCTCTTGTTGTTGTACAGTTGTCTGACTTCCTCCGCCACTTGACATACTTATTCCTCCAATTTCTTTTCTAGTAAATAATGGGTAGTTTTAAACCCTTGTTTGTTTAATATTTTTGACCATCCTGGTCTGGCATAAGTTTCAAAGTGCGTACACTTATTACTTTTAGCCCATTTTTCAACTTCGTGCAATCGGTCTTGCCAAAGTTTTCTTTGTTTTCCAGTACAAATAAATATATTTGCTACTTTAGTATTAGGTCTTTCAATAATTCTTGTAATCATTGTGCCTTTTAGTTTTTCTTTTGACTCTTCATCCCAAGCTACCCACAGCTGATTATTCCCAGATAAACAAGCATTAAAAACATCAGATGTGTTAAAATGATTTCCAGAATAAGCCAATGCTTTAGTTATAGCATCATCTACTAATGGCCATATTTTATCTATGTTTTCTTTGGGTATTTGTACTACACCAATCATGTAACCTCAAGATAACTACAAACTACATGAAGATCATTTGCATTTTCTGCTTGTACTTTTAATTCTTCATCTGTATTCATTACAAGTGAATTTGTTAATAATTCTGTAGTTGTTTTAGCAGCAATATCTTTTTGTTTAAATAAACTAAATACATCATTACCTGTATTTAATAAAGTAACAGTTATTTCACAAGCATTACTAGCATCATCATTTGAAACTAAAATACTTTTTATAATTGTAGTTGTTGCAGTAGGTACAGTATATAAAACTGTATTGTCAGTAGTTGTTAAATCTACTTTACTATTTTTATATGTATGAGCCATTAATCTTTATGTTTTGTTAAGTTCATAATAATACCTGCATTTTCTTCAAGACGTTTCCAAAATTCATCTAAAGCATTTGGATGTTCACAAATTTCACATTCACATAATTCACATCTTTTTTGACAATGACAAGGATGTTTACAAGTTATGCAAGAAACCATGCTACTACCTCTTGGTTTTCATCATTATGATAACGAATTAATTGATTAGTAATATCTTCTACTATTCTTTGAAAGTCTTGTGGACTATCTACATATTGATAAATATATTCTAAATCTCTAATGCTTGTCATTATCCACGACCTATTCCACCTGGTCCTGGACTTCCTTGTCCTCTACCACTTGGTGCCGAACCTGGACTACCACCTTTACCTCTACCATATCCTACTGGTTTATTAGTTTTTGTAGATGTTACAGCAGATTTTTTTCCTGTGTTTGGATTAGTATTACTTACAGCTCCTGCAAAACCTCTTGCCTGGGCTGCTGCATTAGCTGCTCCAAAACTTCCAGGTGAAGCTCCAACTGTACTACCTCTAGGACTTTGACCTTGTTTGCTTGGTGCTGAGAATCCATCTTTAACACCTTGTCCTGCCATCCTTGCTCTATCAGCTGCTGCTTGTGCTTTCACTGATCTGCTTGCATTAGGATCTAAAGCAGCCATCATATTATCAATAGATAATTCTGGTATATTTGCTAATTCAAAAGCTTTCATATTTAATGGAACACCAGCAGTTAATGTAGCTTTAGTTAAAGCATCTTTAGGAGATAATCCTGAAGCCAGTGCATCATTGTAAGCATCTGATAATTGACCAACTGCAACATCACCTTCAACACCTAAACTACTTAAATAACCTTTAGATATTGCATTATTTGCAACACTCATCAAACCAATAGGTAATCCTGTTAATGCACTAATAGCACCTACTGCTAGTGGATTGGCTGGATTTGCAAGATCAGATGCAACTTGTCCAAAGTTTCTACCTGTTCCTACTTGTCCATCACGACCACCACGATCTCCACCACGACCAAGTATTCCTAATCCTTGAGCTGAAGATATAGCTTGACCAAGCAACCCTTCAGCAGATTGATCTAAAAAAGGATTTAATTTGCTAGGTGTATAAGCATTACTACTTGTTGAAGTAGTTTGAGATATTTCTGGCATCATAAATTGACCAGTTCTAGGATCAAAATAGTTTTGTGGCACACCTTGTATTGGTGCAGGGCTGCCAATAGCTCCAGCTTTGTAAGTACCAAAAGGATCTATTGAACGAACTTGTTGACTAAGTAATCCTGCTGATTGTTTTAGTTGATCTAAAAATGTCATCTATAACCTTCTTTAATTGCTTCTACATCAAGTCCTTGTGCATCATTCCAATCTTTGTTTGCTGGAACTTGTATGTTAAATTTAAAATATCGTGCAGACTTATGAAACGGTATTGTTCCTGTAGAGTGCATAGCATTTTCTGTTGTTGTTGATGCAGTATCAGCGACTTTATTTTTAAAACTTAATGATCCTGTAGCGTCATCAGTATCTATTATTGGTCTTACATGAGTAATAAGTGAACGATTGTTTGGAAATACTTCTGTTTCACCTGTACCTATTTCAGCTTTTAATGAGTTGCCTTGAAACACTCCTAATTTATGATCTGTTCCAAATACGCCAAATGATCTTAGTCCACCTGAAAAAAATGCACTATCTAATGAAATGGTAATCGCATCTAAATCATTTGCACCTGATGTTGGATAATCATCTAATTCTTCTAATGTAAATCCAGGAGTTTGATAATCTATCATGTATTCATGGTCTATAACTATTAATGACCATCTCTGGGATTCATAATGATATACAAGTATTTTATCATTCTGAGTACTAGAGTTTGTTCCTGTTTTAGATGGATAAGACCAACATATCAACTTGTTTTCTCTGTCAGCAGTTGCTTTAACTCTTTCTCTTTTATCAAATTTTAAATCATCAAAAAAGAAACGATCTACTTTTCCGTTTCCTATTGGTCTGGATGTATTACCATCTGTAACATAAAATCCATCTTCAGATAAAAAATATACTAAGTTTCCAACTTTAATTACATTTTTACCTTGAACAGCACCTCTGTTATCTTCAATACGTCTAAATGAAAAAATAACATTACCACCTCTGTAATCCATTCTAGTAATACGAGATTCTTGAAATATTAATCCATACTGTCCACCAGTAACACCAGTGATAACTCCGCCTTCAGGTAAAACTTCTGTATCAGATTGATTTGTTCCAGCTGTCCAGGATGTCGGACTATTAAAGCTAGACCAGGCTACAGTTGTTTGTGCGGTTGGTTGAAAACCTGTAACAACAAAATTACCTACAACAGCTGCGTGTTTAAACGTAGGAGGTGATCCTGCCAAAGCACCAAAATCAGATGATCCATCTAATGTCCATGCTTGAGGTGCATCAGCACCATTAAAGGCAATAACAACTTCACCAAACTTAATAAAATCCCAATGACCATCAGTTGGTGTAGCAAATGTAGTACCACCACTTTCATCAACAAATGAGTTAGATGTTAGTTTGTATAATTTAGTAGCATCACCAGCAAATATAGAAACAACACCAGTATCTGATTTAAAAGATGCAGCTCCTTGTGACCTTGCTGTTAAAGAGTTACCACTCGTAGTAGCAATAGATTTCCAAGGTCTGTAACTGTTTACAGCGGGGTATACATTTAATGCTTGTGTTGCACCAGGGTTTACGTGATCTGGTAAATCAGGAAGCCATTCTCCAAAAGGTACTTGCATTATCTTACGTTATCTAAATTGTTAATATTAATTCCTGATCGTTGAACTAATGGAGTTCCATTATATTTGTCTTTATCGTCAGCCATTTCTACTTGTTGTAAAGCTGATTCATATTGTGCTTTAAATTGTTGAATAGTTGTTGGGTCCATTCCACGAATAAAAGTAGATGCAAAATACAATGCACCGTATAAATAAACATCAGGATGATTTGTTAATATGTGATTAGTTGTGGTTGTGCCATCAATACTATCAAATGCTTTATAAAATACAAGATTTGCAGTGTATGATGTATCAGGAGCAGGACTAAATCTAAAATTTGTTCCCTCAATAGAATAGGCTCTTGGTGTTCCAGATCGTGAACCACCAGCGGTATCGTATTGATGATGTGGAGTTAAAAAATCTAATGGCTTTTTACCACCACCAGTGCTTATAAAAAAACTACGAACTTGTAAAAAACCAGTAGGTAAAGCCTCCGTTTCTGAGTCTACAGTAAACGCAGCATTTACTGTTTCCATATTTCTAACTCTTAATCTACGATTAAAGTCAGCTTCTGTTAAGTCAATAAAATCATCTATCTCAGATGTTAAATCATCTCTAGCTAGAAAATTAGCTATTGCTGTTTTTAAATTTGTATAACTGTTTAACGCCATTATAACCTCTTATCTCCCACTCTAAAGTTTTGAAACTCGTTACTGTTAATCATTCTTTTTATTAAAGACCGTTGATCGTCTTTATGTAACTTGTGCCAATTAGAGTGACCAAACAATTCTTTTGTTTTAATTTGTAAAGCAATCAATGGTATTTGTGCAATACGTTGAAAGTCTCCACGTTGTTCATCAGCTCTATGATTACGAGCTATTTTATTATCGTTAAGTATATTTGTTGTATCTTGTGTTTTTTTTACTACTAATTTACGAGTAGCTTTATCAACATACAACTCTTTGTTTTGTGAATTATAAACTTCGTTCATACTATAGTTCCGTTACATCAACATCATAAGCATCAACTAAGACTCTCCAACCATAAGTATCATTGTAGAATACTAAACCAATACCAGTATTTTGAGTTGTTATGGTTAAATCATCAGTAGCTCCTTGTATTTTCTTTGAGTTACGACCTACTGTCAAGTTGTTGGAATCAAAAGATGCGGTTGCGTCAAGTACATGAATTTCATCACCAGCACTTGGACTGGCAGGAAGCGTAATTGTAAATGCACCACCTGAAGTATCGCATAATATTTTATCACCAGCAACAGCGGTATAGTTTGCTGTTTTAGTTAAATTGTAATTTATATGTGATTTAGTATTTAACTGTGTTTGTATTGCTGAGGTTACGCCATTAACATAACCAATCTCTGTTGAAGTTGTAGTTGCTGCTGAAACATCACCACTACCATCCGATACTAATGCTCTTGATGCTGTAAGGTTCTCCATCTTGCTAAATACAATAGCAGCACTAGATTTAATATCAGCGTTTACAATATTTGTAATTGTATTATTATCTGAGTCTATTGATTTGTTTGTTAGTGTATCTGATGAACTAGCAGTTATACCACCAATATCTGATAACACTTCTGAAGTAGATCGGCTTTCTAATCCGTTTGCAGTAAATCTTGCATACTCGTCATCTGCTACTGAACTACTATCTATTTTTACAGCGTTAGTGTTTGAAATACCAAATGTTAAAGATGCTTGTCCACCAATATCTGATAGAACTTCAGATGCAGAACGACCCTCTACAGTTGTTCCAGCTATTCTTAAAAAATCATCATCAACTACACCAGATGTAAATTTGGGTACATTTGTATTGGCTATACCAAATGTAAGTGTTGCTTGTTTTGCATCAAGTTGATCTTGAATAGCACTAGTGACACCATCAACATAATTTAATTCAGTTGTAGAAAGAGTAGCTCCATCTAATATTTCTAATTCTGTCTCATCAATAGATGCACTACCAATGATAAATCCTGTAGCAGTAACTGTAGAATTAAATGCAGCAGCTCCTGCTTCTGACATATCTAGTGTTAATGCTGTAATGTCTGAAGTGTTATCTGTACCTTTAAATATAATATCAGCATCACCTGCTTGTGCGTCAATAGTAATGTTTCCAGAACTTGTTGCTATGGTAACAGCAGCATCACCAGTTGTTATATTATCAGCAGCAATACTTGTGGCAGTAGCTGATACAGATGAATTTAAGTTTAAAAATGTAATTCGTTTTGTTACACCAGCATCAGTATCAACTACTACAAATTCATCATCATTGGCAGGACTAGTTAATGCACTCAACTCTGAAATTTTACTATCAGCCATTCTTTACTCTCTTTCTTAAAACTTTGTTTCTTTCTTTGTTCTTACTTTTTTGTTGAGAAGATTTTTCTTTCTCTTTTAATAATTTAACAAGCTCATCAAAGATCATTTTCCCTGTCCAACATACCGTTTAAAGTTTCTACGTTTCTGTTTATTTTTAGGTCTTGATCTAACAGATTGTCCAATTGAAGTTCTTTTCTTAGGACCAGGTACGTGTGCTGAATATGATTTTGTTTTTTTAGCCATTAGTTAGAAATAGGAGTACCACTAAATACAGTACCCACTGCTTGTTCTAATCGAAGGTTTGACCCTTCTTCCATTAATAAATATGTTCTATTTTCAAGTTGTAAAAGATCATTAGGTACATCTGTTCTACGATCTCGATAACGGTCTTGTCCTCGAAATGAAAATCTTTTCATTTACTGTGTAAGTTCAGTAATTCTTGCAGTTCCAGTAACAGATCCTACTCTTAAAAATGCTACTTTAGTACCAGGTGCAACTCTAAAATACTCAGGCGTGTATGCAGGTACGATCAAACTACCTGATGCAGCGGTTGGTGATGAACCAAATTCTACATAAGCATCTACTGTGCAAACAATTCTAACTTCTCTAGTTTCACTTGCAAAAGCTGAACTGTTAGCCGCAGAAGAGTCAGCAACAGCTACTGTGTGATTAATGTTTACTTTAAAGGTAGTTGGGCTTTTTGATGTTGTCATACTTACTCCGTTAATTCTGAAATATACAATGAGCCATCACTTGATGCTCTAATAGCAGATATAATGTTACCAGGTGCAACTTTAAATATTTCATAATCTTTTGCAGCTAATGGTGTTGCAGCGGTAGTTGCTGTAACAGCTGGATTATTTATAGTAACGAAACAATCGGTTGTCGCATATAATCTTACATATCTTACTTGTGCTGAAATAGCAGAACTATTTGCAGCAGTTCCTGTGTAGTCAACTTTTTGAACTACTCCACTTAATCTATAATACATAATACTTTCCTTTATAAAGGGGGAGGGATTAACCTCCCCCGTTTATATTATTGGTTGATGTCTAAAATGATACCATGTGCGGCTTCATTTCTCATCTCAAGAGTGTACTCAACTAAAAGTTGTTTCTTTTCAGAGTCACCTGTTTTTGCAAGGTCTCCTACTTGGAAGTCTCTTAGGTAAGCAGTAGCAGCCATATCAGACTGTAGTAAGAAGCATAAGCTCTCACTTGTCGTAGCCATAACTCTATTTGGAACCACCTGAATGTCTCCAAAGTCTGAGCTATAAACGTCAATAGCAGCATACTCTACTTTGCTTTCTGCTGGACCAAAACGAGTTGTGTTCGCATTAAATCCAGAGATTACTTGTTTTACTGTAGGTGGAACTACCAATAGATCCAAATCACCACCAGAAGAATAAACTTCTTGGATAACAGTTTTTAGGATTGTTTCAGTAAGGTCTCTGTCTGTACCTGAATTAGGTAAGTCAGCTCCAGCACCAGTAGAAAGTGAACCACTAGTACCTGCGTCACCGTTAGTAGCAAGCCATGTAGGAATAGATCCTAATGCTCTAGCAGCAGTAGCAGAACCTACAGCTTGAACTTGTCCTTTAATAAGAGCAAATTCCATGTCTTTTTTCAGTTCTTTTGATTTTTTAGCAATTTGATATGCCATTTCATCAGCTCTACCAGCAGCGTCAACAGCACTTTGAGTTCCTGATAAAGCAATTACTTTGTCAGAAATTTGTGTCATGTTGCTAGCTCTAGTTGTAGCACTCATAGCATCTATAGTTGCATCATCACCTTCGATAACTGAGTTAGCGGCAGGTGCAGCTAATGCGTCTAGTTGCCATTCGTGTTTTGTAGCTTTAGCAGCGGTTCTAGGAATCGCTGAAAGTATAGGAGTATCTTCGGGAGAAATGTTATAAATTACATCCGTCAAATCCTCTCTTATACCAGTCGTGTCGTACGTATCGTACAAGTTGGTTGGTTGTGCCATTTAAGGTCTCCTTTTTAAGTTGATTAAACCAAACTACGAAAAAGTTTTGCAGCGTCTCTGACCTGTCCACTCTTACGTAATTTTGAGAGTTGTTGACGTTTCGCTTCAGCTTGTTGTTGACCTTTTGATTTAGATACACCACTCTTCACAACTTTAGGAGCATTGACCGCTTTCTTTTTAATTTGTGGTTTAGCTTTTTGAAGATTGCGATATGACATTGCATCTTTTACTAACATCACATATCTGTGGTCATATACAGAATCAATCTCTTGACTATTAAATCCTACAGAAGAAAGATAATCTCTCATTTGTTTTTTAAATTGTGATCCTTTTTCTGGATGTGACAATTCTGGTAATTTAATATTTAATTGTTTCTGTTGCTCTTCCATGTACTTTTGAAACTCTTGAGCTTGTAACTGTTGAGTTTGTTGTTGTACTTGTGAAAGTTGGTCATGCTTTTTACGCATTTTATGTTCAAGACGAGCAGCTTCTACAGGATCTTCGTCATAAAGTTTTTCAAAGTCTATATTGGCGTATTCTTCTTGAAGTTGAGTTTGTGCAGCCTGATTCAAATCAGTTAACTGTGCAAGCTTTGTTTCAACGTCTTTTTTTGATCGTTCAACAAATTCACTTGATTGTTGTTTTTCAACAGCAAGTTCCTGTGTTTTACGAGTGTAATCTGCATTTCGTTGATACCCTTGAATTAACTCATTTTGGGTGACCTCATAATCTGTACCATCAACGGTTACAGTGTAAACAGGCTCCTCAGAGTTTTCTTGTATATCACTCGACTCAGATAATTCTTGATCTTCCTCAACAACCTCTTCTAAAGATTGTTCTTCATCAAAGGTTTTGTAAGGAACATCACTTGGATTAACAGTATCTTCGCTAGAAGTTTCTACTTCTGCTTCATCTGTTACTTCTTGTTGTGTAGAATTAGCGACTGCTTCTTCTACAGGTGTATCGGCAGATGTATCATTAGTCATAAGACCTTTGATAATATTTCCTGCTTCGATTACGTTAGTTGCTTGGCTATCAGCCATAACAACCTCCTTTCGTTAAATGTTACACTCCCTTATGGGTTGGTGTATTCGATTTAAGTCGAATTCTTTTTAAGCTGATTAAGTTGGACAGTGGCAAGTTTACCTGTCTCTACAACAGTATGTAGATGATTTTCTATCTTATCTGTTATATGATAAGCCTGCCACAAAGCAGTTCTTGTATCATCTTCGTTGTACTTAGTTTGAAATATTGCTTGTTTGTATTCTTTTTTGAGTAACTCAAACGCTTCTTTAATTAAAGGTTCTTCAAGCAACAACTTTGCTTTTTCACCACGATTTCTTTCGTCTTGTAAATTACTCGGATTCATTAGTTACATTTTGCATGATTTGTCCAAATTGGTCAAGTTGTCCTTGCACAGCTTTTTGTGCTTGTTCACGAATTTTGCCTTGTTGTATCAAATCTTCTTTTGCAAGTACAGCATCTCTTCTTATTTCAGCTTCATTAATTTTAGTTCCATATTGTAATTCAAGTTCTTTAATGCGTGTTTCAAACTTCAGTATCATGTCCTGATAATCTTTTTCTAATTGTTTTATTTTTATTTCGCTATCAATTTGTTTTCTGTAGTTCTCACCTTGAACTTGTAATTGTGATACTTTCTCAAACTCAGTTGGTTGAGGGGGTTGTGGTGGTGGCATTTGTTGCATACCCACATCTGGATCTGTAAAGAATAATCCAGTATTTTTTAACCCTGCGTTTTCTACAATTTTTGAAAGTGTGTTGTAGATATTACGCATATTAACCATTGGGCCAGCAGCAGAACCTTGAAGTTCTAATGCTTTGAGTTGAGTTTGTAATATGTTGTTTAAGATAGATAACTGTTGATCTCTTGAACCAGTACCTAATCCAACACTTATAGAAATGTTGCAACGGTTTCTCCATTCCATAGGTCTAAATGGAATAAAGTTATTTCTAATTTTAATAATTCTTTCTTTGTCTTGATGTTTAACGATAAGTTCAAACATTCGTTCAAACATATCTTTAACACCAGTCTCTGCAAAAATACGAGCAATTAATTCTACTCTCATTTGTGCTTGAGTTAAAATAACATTAACACCAGTTGCAGTTTTGTTTAATGAATCTGCATCCATGCCTTGTGAATAACGTGTAATACCAGTTCTTTGTTCTCTAACAGTGTCTAAGTATTCCAACATAGGAAATGCTTGACTGTTGATTGTTTGCGTTTGCATTGGCATCATAACTTGTCCTGGAGAACCTTTAGTTCTCACAACGCCACCTGGTCTGTTTGTTAATAGATCATCAAGATTAACTTGACCATCCATAACAGCAACTCTGTTATTGTTTGTTAGATACATATTGTCTAACAACTGTCTCATTACTGTAGACTTAATAAGTTGTAAGTCCTCAGTCATTTCAGAAACTGATCTACCAAAGAATCTGTGTGTTACCATAATTGGTGTTACAGAAATAAATGGAACACTATCGCAAAGTTCATCATCTAAAATAACATAGCCACTTGTACCAGCCATTGTTATTTTTCTTAACTTAGCAATGCCATCACCTTCTTCATCTATTTTTGAATAACATTCAAATACTGTTACTTCGTCTGTACTAGCTTCACCAGCATTACTGTCGTAATCATAATCTAAGTTTCTAAAACGTGTAATCTTTTCTTCGTTGTATTTGTCTTGTGTATCAGTTGGTAAAGAGTTTACAATGTCAGCATCAAAACCTGCCTCAATTAAATCAGTTCTTGTTTGTGTTGTTCTGTGTGCAACAAAGTTTGCATCTTTAATGCTTTTTGCTCTGCGTTCTATTAAAAACTCTTCAGGCGGTATCGCTTCGATTTTTACTTTACCGTACGTTTCAGTTCTTGTTATAACAACATCATGCAACATAGGCACAGGTGTATCTTCAAGTTGTGCAATCATTATGGGATCCATATTGGGATCCATACGCATTTGTTCTAACATTTTATTTTTTTGTTCGATTGCGTCTTTGTCTTTATATTCAGTATGTTCTTTTACTTCTACACCATCTTCATCAATCAACATAGAATACTCATCATCACTCAGACGTTCATAGGTTTCTTGTTCCCTTTTTGTAGAGTTATTCCAGTATATTTTTGCAATACCATTTTTTTGAATTAAGGCATCTTTAAACAAAGTGTATAATGTAATAAAACCATCATTGTCTTTGTTAAATACATAGTTTAAATAATCAGTTGCCTGTTTTGCAACTTCTTCATCTTCAGCACTTACAGGATCACATTTAACAACTTCATCACTTGCAGCAAATGTTCTAAGTAGTGTAGGTAAAATAGATTCAATAACGTCAGATACATCAGTTGAAACAACCTGTGATCTTCCTTCTTGTTCATTACCAAATGGTTCACCAAAATAATACTCTAAAGACTTTGATCTTTGTGATGTTATTTCTGAACCGATATAACCAAGAGAGGCGTGTATTTCAGATTGTAATACCGCAGCTACTTCTAATTCTGTTAGGGGTTTTCCTTTTGCCATTATACTATATACCTTGTATCAATATTTATTTCTTTTGTCCACACACTAGCTGTTCCTGGATCAATTGCACATCCATAACGAAACGCATCCGCACCATGCGAACTCCAGTCATGTAGGGGTTTATTCTTAAATGTCTGCATACGGTCATCATATTCTTTACGATATTGACGCAAACATTCAATACCAGCCTTACAACGATTACGATCAAACCAACACTGGTCTAACGTATTCCGTACTGCTTCTATACCATGTTGCACTTCCAACTTAGGACATACGTCAAACTGTATTCCTAATTCAGATGCAACTTCTAAACGAGATTTACCAGTACCAAGTTCTCTTGCCACAATATCATGTGGAGCAACGTGCCTACCATAGTTGTACGCTTTATTTTCTAGCACTTGTGCATAGTGAGACAGTGCCTCACCAGAGGTTTCATAGTAGTCAATTAATCGTACTTCAGTTCCTACTCGTTGTGCAAACCATATTGCTGTTGAATCACCGATACCTAAATCCCACCATGTTTCTACGTCTATGTTTTTATCGTAATCAATGTCAACAATACGGTTTTCTTTTTCTGCTTTTTGTATTTGTTTTCCATAATATGCTCCTGATACAGCAGCTTGAAAACTACACTCAAATTCTTGCTCGTACTGATCTTCTGGCATAGTCAATCGAGCTTCTTCTAATTCTTCTTTGCCAATAATATCTGTTTCAGAGGCTCTGTATAATACTGCTTTCCAGTCTCCACCTCTACGTTTTGCAAGATCGTAAACATCCCAAAACTGGTTATGACCCATTGGAGTACCAATAAAGATCACATACCCTAGTTTGTCTGATACAGCAGGTCTTACGACCTCTGTCCATGTTCTAGGAGACATTAATGCAAACTCATCCATACAGACACCATCAAATCCTAATCCACGAAGGGCATCAGGATTGTCTGAACCAAAGATTTGAATCCTTGATCCGTTCCATAAGTCTATTTTAAGCTCTGTTTCGTGACGTGAGCCACCTAATTTCATTAAAGGTTGAGTGTATTCTTTTAAGTAGTCAAATGCTACGTTCTTTCCTTGACGATACGTAGGTGCTATGTATGCCAAACGTCTATTTGGCTTACTTAATGCTGTTTTAATTAAATGATTAATTGCAAATACAGTCTTTCCAAACCTACGGTGACAACAAATTACATTAAATCTTTTTAATTGATGGTGTAATTCTTTTTGTAGGGGTCTTGGTTTGTATGGTATTTCAATTTTCAATTTATTCTTTCCACTTAACTTCGATTTCTACAGGCTCTCCCTCTTCACCTTTAATTTTTTGATCCACAGAAGCTAATCTAGGATGTACAAATGGTGCAGCTTTTTCAGCAGCCCACATTTTTTTCTCTGGTGATGTAGCTTTATTGTTGAGTATATTTAACATATATTCTAAAGGTGTTTTTGTACCTTTACCTAACATCTTTTCCAGACGTTCATGCTTAGTTCCTGCGGTGACACCTCTTGGTCTACCTGCTCCTGTTCTTTTACCTCCATGGGCCATTAAAATATAGATCCTACCACAACAAATACTACAATAACAGCAATTGCTGCCTTTATGTAGTCTTTTTTAGTCCAAGATTTATAATCTTTGACCCATTGTATTAATGCGTTAATTTTTTCCATAGTATTTCTCCTTTACCAAGCTTTACAGCTCCAGTATTTTGCAGTTAATTTACTTATTTTGCCTTTATCACATCCATGTCTAGCACGAAATGACTTACGTCTAGCAGGTACGTTTTTTTTAATAGACATTTTAGGGTCTCCAAAGCGTACAAGACGTATTTTTGATCCTTCTTTAGCCAACACAGCTGACTTTTTTGACTTACCAGGTGTTTTTTTGGGTTTATTATAACCACTAAAGCGTTCACCTCTGTAGGTAATAGCCATTAGGCTAATAATCCCTTAGTTTTTTTCTTTTTTTTTAGTTTTTTAAAATCTGCACCTGTAATCTTATTACGAGGTTTAGCAATACGTGCTAATGCTTTTTGTTTTTTACTTAATTTTCTAGGCATTTTTTTTCCTTTTAGTAAAAGTTCTAACATTAGTTGGTTTACCACCAACGCCTTGTGCTTTTGATCGTTTGCGTGATACAGCAGATTTAATCTGAGATGCAGTCATGCTACGTGCTTTTGATCTTGGCACACATTTTGGGTATTTACGTTTTGATTTTTTTGCTGATTTACGACCACACGATTGAAACTTACCATCTTTTTTTTTGGCTCCAATGTCAACCCAATCTCCTTTTGACCCTTTGCCAAACCACGCTGTTAATCCACCAGTTGGTTTAGCCATTATGATGATCTATAACCGCCACCACGTTTTTTATAAGTTTTTACAAGCCATGCGTTTGCATAAGCTGATGGATAAACTTTAAATTTACGTTTAGCTTCTGATTTAACTCTAGAGTATAATGCTTTATTGGTTGGTACTGCTTTTTTTGCCATTAATTTATA
>TARA_R110001599_G_scaffold73034_5_pt1 | contig 19731 bp, 22 predicted proteins | sample TARA_R110001599 | Tara Oceans TARA_R110001599 (sample SAMEA4398360) | marine metagenome | biome: Polar Biome; feature: [MES] marine water layer (ENVO:01000295) within the mesopelagic zone...; material: water (ENVO:00002006), including particulate matter (ENVO:01000060) such as...... | reverse complement strand
ACTAAAAGTGGCTTAGAGACCCTACAGAATTACTTGACCATTACAATATGGAGGTTTAGAAGTTACTGAATGGACTGCACTATTGAGCTTGTTAGTGGCTTCTATATCGATCTTTATTGCTTGGAAAGCAAGTGAATTAGCAAAAAATGAGGCGTTTTTTAATCGGAAGCATAATGAACTTTCAGTTGTGCCGCATCTGGCATTAACAATAAACTCAGATGTAAGGACTCGTTCCATAGAATGGTCGCTTAAAAATAATGGTGTTGGGCCTGCCGTAATCGATCGCTTTTCATTATTATTTTCTGGAATAAGACTTACTCAGAATAATCTAGATTCGAACAACCTAGATATGTCTTTTTTTCAAGGAAAAATTTCTAGAATAGATGACTTGAATTTAAGCCTTATTAGTAATTTTCCGTATTATATATCAGCTTCAGATTCACCTCTTAGCTTGTTGAAAATTACCATACAAGAGAAAGAAGATGAAAGGTATGAAGACCTTTCACGATATTTATTATCTTGTTTGGAGTTAATTCAAGTTCAAGTGAGCTATACGGATGTTTATGAAAATAGGCTCCCTGATGTTATAAGTTTGGGAACAGATTAAAAATGGCATCACAGCTACCTAACACTCCCTTTAGTGGGTATTAGGCCAAGCTGTATAAAAGGAAGTTCTTTTTTGATCTGACTTCAAGCAGTCCAAGCCTCGAAGAAATATGACATTCCGACGAGGTAGGCGGCAGTTTCGAGGAGGAATGTCATTTTCTTTGATTACCGACCTAAAGGGCTAAAAAACGCTTACTCATAATTTTTCTTTGCTTTGGTGACTTTCTCTAGGTACATCTGAGATTCAGATCGAGGGTGGTCGTATCTGAGCTTTTTATAAACATTGCTCACGGATGTTTGGTTTAGCTTGTCCATCGCTCTTGTTCTGTTGCTGTCGAATGTTTTCAGTACGTTTCCTGTGCCGCCGTTGTAGGCGGAGATCATAGAATATTCTTGGCTGGTTTTATTGGTGACTTTGACGAGATAGCGCGTTTGCAAAATATAGAGGTAGGCGCTGCCGATATCGATGTTGCTAGCAGGGGAGAAAAGCACTTCTTTGGTTGGTTGGCCGGATTTTTTCTTCACTAGGTTGTACACGTCTTTGCCGGCAGTGGAAGGCACAACTTGCATCAAACCATAAGCGTTTGCTGGGCTGACGGCGTAAGGGTTAAAAGAACTTTCAGTTTCGATGATGCCATAAATAAGGGCGGGTTCTAGGTTGTAGCGTTTAGCGGCGGCGATCACATAGTCGCTGTATTTTTCTTGGCGAAGGTGTTCGTGCTGCGTAACAAGGTCGAATTCAACGGCGTACACGGTTTTGCCGTTTGATTTGGATTTTTTGAGTTTGTTGGTCACAAGGTAATTTGAGTAACGCTCAGCTCGCCAGCGATATTGCACAAGCTTGCCATCGTGATCCATGACTTGAGGATACAAAAACGGCACGCCTTCGGTATTCGGTGCGGAGCTGGAAAAAATATCGGTTTTGGTTGGATCGGCCGTAGTGAGTAGTGTGGTTGCGACGGCTTGTTTTAAGGTATCAAGCGGTGAGTTTGTGGTGAGTGTTTCGACTCGCACTGTGCCTTTATCAAAATCGACGATGGTTCTGGCCTGGTAGTCGTTGGTGTATTTTACGTACTTTTTCTTATCGGGCAGTTCGCTATTGCCTTTGCCCCATTTCTTATTCACTTTCTGGTCAAGGTCTGCGTACAGGGCTTTAATCGCTTTAATGTCTGATCTAATTAAGTCTCTGCTGACTTTTGCTTGTTTCGCGATGGCTTTTATATCGTCAACACCATCAGCATTTTTTATCTGTTCTGATAATGTCTCAACGGACGTCAGTGATTTAAATGATGTGTCTGATTGGCAGCCACTTAATGTTAGTAATACAAGGCCAATTGAAACAAAGGCGGGTTGGCGAATGATACGTTTTAACATCAAATTGCTACTCATATATAAGCGACATTGAAAGGTCGCTGTATGTTCGTTGAAGTGCTCTATTTTAAACGGTAGGAATGTCTGTGTTATAAAAATGCTGTCTATTCAGTCGCTGGATTGTATCAGAATAGTCATCTATGTTAAAAAGGACCATCACTCTGTGACCTCATAATGATGGTGTTCATGGCGAACATCGTCTGTATTAGATTCCAGTGCTTCGAGTATGGTGCAATGCTCGGCACTTTCTGCACCACCGCAACAGGCATCTGATAGGCGCTTTAGTGACGTTTGAAAGCGAATGAGTTCGGCAATTTTTTTCTCGACGTCATATCGTTTAGTGTCGACTAAGACTTTTACATCAGCGCAGGCGTTGTCTGCTTTGTTTACTTCTATGGAGAGTAATTCACGAATGTCGGCCAGTGTGAATCCAACGCCTTTAGCTCGAAGGATAAATTGTAGGGTATCTTTGTCTTTTTCTGTGTAAAGGCGATAGCCAGATTCTGAGCGACTGGACGGTGTGAGTAGCGCGTTTTTTTCATAAAAGCGTAATGTGTCGCTATTAATATCGCATATTCTTGCCAGTTCACCAATTCTATACATTCTTTATACTCCCTTTACCGTTGTCCTATTATAAACCTTAGAGGTAGGTCACAGGTCAATGATTTTCTTGGTCTTTTACTTTTCTTTCACCTGAGATCTTTTACATTACGGACGTATGTTTTTCTGGTAAGTTTTAGCGCTTTGCGCCATGAATAGTAGAAGGTAGGTTGTGATGGATATACTACATAGTGTCATTTTGGGGTTGGTAGAGGGAGCAACAGAGTTTTTACCTATTTCTTCAACAGGTCATATGATTGTGGTCAGTCAATGGTTGGGAATGGAGCAAACAGAAGGTAACAAAGCGTTTGAGGTGATTATTCAATTGGCCGCTATCTTGGCGGTTGTCGCGAATTATAAAGAGCGTTTTACCTTCAAACATACTCGTCTTTGGTGTCAGGTGTTTATTGCTTTTTTACCCGTTGCTGTTGTGGGTTTTTTACTGCGTCATCAAATTAAAGAGTTGTTTTCTGTATCTGTAGTGGCAACCATGTTTATTGTGGGTGGGGTAATATTTTTGATTACTGAAAAAGTGATTAAGGGTAAAAAGGCCAGTGTCGAGCAGTTAGAAAATCTGAGCTTTAAGCAAGCGTTATGGATAGGATTGGCTCAGGTATTTGCATTAATCCCTGGAACCAGTCGAGCGGGTTCAACGATTGTCGGCGCTTTGTTTGCTGGCTTAAGTCGTAAGGCCAGTGCAGAGTTTTCTTTCTTATTGGCGTTGCCCGTCATGATGGCCGCTTCTGGCTACGATTTACTATCAAATTATAAGGCGTTTTCTGGGGAGCAGTTATTGCCTTTGCTGGTCGGATTTGTCGTCGCATTCGCGAGTGCTTTTGTGGCAATGAAACTGTTTATGGCATTTTTGGACAAATTTACGTTTGTGGCTTTTGGTTGGTATCGCATTGTGTTTGGTGGGCTCTTGTTGTTTCTTGCTTAGCCTCAATTGCATTTACGTTTCTGTCGTAGCACCCACGTCCATAACAGTATGACATCGCGTCAAATAGTCGTTTACACATAGGAAGGGATGTTTTGTAATATCCCTTCATGTTTGCCTTTTTTATGACGACACTTAGTGGGAATGTTTGTTATGCATCGTTGTTTTTATTTCGCTGTGCTGGTCACTTTATTGGCTGGCTGTGTGTCTTCAGATGGCTCGCCAGCGAATCGTTCCTTAGATTCCTTTAACGGTGAGTCTGCTTGTTATGATAGAGAGACCGAGCCTTATACTGCGGTCGTGGATACGCATATACATTATCGGCCTTTCGATGGCAGGGCGATTCCTTTTGAGGAGGTGAATTCCTATTTATCTCAGACCACTGTTCGCTTTGCCAATGTGTATGGTATTGGGCAAATGCTTCCCGCCTATTCCGCCTGCTCTAATTATCTGAAATGTCCTGGTACGCCAGTGCTGCCGACAACACGGAATGATTTTGTTAATGCCGCCAATATGATGGAGCATAGACCTGACAACCTCCATCTCACTCTTTCAATGACCTTTACTGATTTATCCAACCCTGAACCAACGATCGAGTTGATGAAGCTCTATGAAAAAGAATACCCAGGTTTGTTTCATTGGATGGGGGAAGTGAATTTGGTCAAACAAGCTCAATTCAACAATCATCATGTAGCGGCAAGCCCTGAAGATATCACTCAGTGGGCGGGGTTCATGACAGAATTACGAACAAGAGACTATCCCATTACAATACATTCAGACTTGGGTAATGATGCGTCACCTACCTTGTACCTGCCTCTCATGGAGCAAGCGTTGGCGTTGTATCCTGATAACAAAATTGTCTGGGCGCACATGGGATTGTCCTATGAATTGACGACAATGAAGGCATCAGAGCACATTGCAGTGTTGTCACGCTTATTGGACCAATATCCTAACTTGATGCTGGATATTTCATGGCGTATTTTGGACGATTACTATTTTAGTAAGTCAAATAATCAAGCTCAATATGTTGCTTTCATGAACCGTTATTCTAACCGTATTTTACCAGGCTCTGACTTTGTTGCGTTCCGAAACAATACTTTTAAGACATACCAACAAGAGTTAGAGGTTACTGGTCGTATACACAAATATCTTGGTGATAAAGCCTTTCGTGATATTGCTTTGGGACAAAATTATTTTACGTTATTGAACCTTGATTATCAGGCGCCAGAGGTGTGTCAGAAGTAGTGTTTTATTTAAAATATGCTTTCAATTTTCTTAGTTTATTCGTTGTCTTGCGTTGTTAAATAGCAGGACGTGCTCCATGCTTCTAGTATTCAAACTCGGAGGAAACTGTGTATGGGTAAGTATTTTTCAGCCGCTTCTAACCGTGGTCAATCTTTAGGGGAGGAGGTGGCGAACAGTATCAGTCATGGTTTGGGGTTGGTCGCTGCGATTGTTGGTACTCCGTTTCTTATTTTGAGTGCCATTGATTACGCCGATATGAGTTTTATTGTCGGAGTAAGTATTTTTTCAGCCACCATGATTGTGCTGTATTTGGCATCGACGGTTTATCATGCGATGCCACAAGGCAAGGCGAAATATGTCTTTCAGGTGATCGATCACTCTGCTGTATATTTATTGATTGCGGGAACCTATACACCCTTTATGTTGGGTGTGTTGGAAGGTGTTTGGGGCTGGTCTTTGCTTGCAGCCGTTTGGACATTAGCAATGGTTGGAGTGGGTCTTAAAGCATTTGGGAAGGCCTCTCATCCTGCTGTATCCACTACGCTCTATGTTATTTTGGGCTGGCTTATATTGATTGCGATTAAGCCGCTTGTTGCCCTTATGGAAACCAATGGATTACTCCTACTGGTGCTTGGTGGCGTACTTTATACACTTGGTGTGGTGTTTTTTGTGATTGATTCACGTCTGCGCTATGGGCATTTGGTTTGGCATTTATTTGTTGTGGGTGGGACAGTGAGTCACTATTTTTCGATTTTTTATTACGGCGCTTAATGTAACACTGAAAATATCGTTATTGACCGACTCTATTTTGCCATCTATGCAGTGTTTTAAGCTGTTCTAGCATCAATGTTTTGTTATGAGGCGTTAGTTCACTGAATAGCTTTAGTACACTCTGTGTTTCGTGGCTGAGCAGTAGCTGGTTAATGTACTGCTCATCTCTTTCTTCTTCTTCTTCTATTTTTTCTTCATCGACTTCTTTTTCAAGAAAATCTGATATGTCTGTGATTGGTCGCTCGCTAGCAGCATACAAAATGGATGGTTTTGTATTGAGTGCGATAGCCAATCGTTGAAGCACCTTCTGAGAGGGTTGTCTTAGTCCTTTTTCAATACGTGAAACGTTACTGGTGGCCATGTCGGCTTCCAGTGCGATTTGCTCTTGTGTCATCTTACGTTGAAGGCGCAAAATTTTAATAACGTGGCCAATATTCATCGGAAGATTATCCGTTTAATTTTGCCTATATGGCAAAACCTGTCAGGCAATTTACTTGACAGAAATTGCCTGATGGGCAATATTAATGAATCTTTTTGTCTATAAGACAAATGTAGGGTGATGTGTAGCGTTAATCGAGACATGCAGTAAAGGGATTGACTTGTGATAACAGACAGTTTGAATTTTGGGCGTGATTGGGGGCAGTTACAAGAAACGAATGACAGTTTAATTGTGTTAGATGGTAAGGATTTAATTGTTTCTTGTAATGAACTGGCTCAAAAAACGCTATTCAACGCGAATAATTACACAGAGGTTACATTTCTCTTTGACAGCTTTTGGTTAGAGGCCGAGCAGCGAGTTTTTTATTTGAGTGAGTTTAGAAGCATTGTAGGGAAAACAATCACGCTTTTATTACGTTCGATCGATCGAGAATCTTATCGTGTAGATGTCTGCGTTGAAGCGTTTTCTTTTCTGGATCAATCACTTTTAAGTCTTACTATTCAAAAAAGTAGAGCTCAGATTAGCGCTAATGGTTTCGAAGACGCTCGTTTCAGTAAGACGAGTTTGATGGCGAAGGCGTTGAGTGAGGATTTGAGCAATAGCATGTTAGAGTTACACTACCAGCCCCAAATAAATGCGTTAGACAGTCGTCTTTATGGTGTAGAGGTGTTATCAAGGTGGACGAGTAAAGCGTTTGGTTGTGTTCCACCAGACGATTTTATTGCCATAGCGGAAGGGTTCGGCTTTATAGCAACATTGGATTTATGGGTCTTGCGTCAAGCATGTCAGCAGCTCGCGGACTGGCGTAAGCGCAATATCGAGGTTCCTCTTATCGCGGTTAATTTTTCTCCTGCCACCTTCGATTTTCCTGATTTAAAAAATACGATTCAAACGACCCTTAAAGAGAATAATCTGTTGCCATCTGATTTGGTATTGGAGGTGACGGAAAACAAGGAGGTTGTTTCTGCTTATCAATCTGCAGATGTCATTCATGATCTGTATTTAATGGGCATTCATATCTCATTGGATGATTTTGGAGCCGGGTATTCAAACTTAAAACGATTGCTAAAATTCCCCGTATCACAATTGAAGCTAGACCGTTCTTTTGTGATGGGGTTGCCACAGACTATTTCAACAGATCTTAGTGAAACGGTGTTGGGCATTAGTCAGAAAATAGGGGCGGTCTCGATCGCAGAAGGTGTAGAAACAGAGTCGCAGTTTTTTCTTTTGAAAGAAATGGGTTATGAGGTAATCCAAGGGTATTTTTTTGCACGTCCTCTTTCTAGAGTGCATTTTGAAGAGTGGCTTTCCAGCATCCATAATTCACTCATATCACCACTGAAAGTCTGACGATCTAGACGGATTTTATAATTTGTAGTTTGGATCTAGAGTCGGGTTCATATCTTCCAAATAGGATCAGGTGTATATTGCTTTTTTCTGTACTGACTTGCGTCTGGTACAATAATTTTTTTGATGTTTCGCTGTTATTTATGAATATTTCTTTAAAAAATATCGCTGAATCTGATGTAACTTGCTCTAACTGCCAAGCTTGTTGTTGTCGTATGGAAGTCATGATCATCAGCGATACTGGCGTGCCCGATAAGCATATTTCCGTGGATGAATGGGGCGGAGAAACGATGTTGAGGCTTGACGATGGTTGGTGCTCCGCAGTGGATAGAGATACCTACCTTTGTACGATTTACGAAAATCGGCCTTGGATTTGCCGAGAGTTTGAAATGGGATCGGATGAATGTCGGGAAGAATTTAACGTCATTAGGTAGCCATAATAGCGCGTCGCGTATTTCATCATGTTTTTAAGCAAGACCTATTGCCATTATTCTAAATTGTTGGTTTTCTATTAATCATTTGGTTGTTGTTTGACCATGTGTTATATCGTGGAAAACTGGCGTCTGTAGACTTTAAAAGAGGTGTTTCGATGCAAGCGACTCAAATAGGGTTTAATCCAGAATATTCTGAAGATGCCCCGAGCCTAGATGAGCTTAGCAGCTTAGTTGGCAGCGCGTTACTTGAATTTGGTACGCCTTGGTGTGGACATTGTCAGGCATCACGTTCGGCGATCGAAGAGGTTATGTTGGCGTTCCCAAACTTAGCGCATATCAAGGTGTTTGACGGCAAAGGAAAACGGCTTGGTAGGCAGTTTAGTGTGACGCTTTGGCCAACCTTAATTTTGCTGCACGACGGGAAAGAAGTTGGGCGAGTTGTTCGTTTTACAACAGCCAATGAAGTACGAGAATTGATGAGCCAAAGCGTTTGAGTACTGACTAATATTTGAGTGCTGGCTAATAGAAGCCGCCACTGTTAAGACGGCGTTTTTTTAGGCTGTTATGTCAATCAGCCTGCCAATGGTTTTATCCGATGAGTCGATCACCTTGGCATTGGCTTGAGCTTCTAATTCACTGCTTTTGGCTTCGATTAAGCCATCTTGAATAGGAGAACCGTAAATGCCCGAATTTTTAGGTGCATTTTGGCTTAGCGTTTGGGTTGATGCCTCCGCTACTTTTTGGCTGGCTTGGTCTAGTTTATCTTGGCTGCGCTGTAGACCTTGCTGACCAAATGGAAATGAAGAATTGTTGATTTGCATTGGCTGGCCTTCTTTTTAAAGTATTTAGTAATAGTATCATTTAATTGTCTGTTTTTTGAACAAGGAATGTTTTTTTATGTTGAGTATTGAAAATGCCATTCATTGACGATGTTGTTAGTCACCTGAAGGAGAGAGTGACGGGTGGTTTGAAGAAGATCTTGCCTATCTGTGTGCTTAGTTTTTTCTTATCGCCTGCGATGGCCATCAATGCTATTGATTCTGCTAATAAGGCGCTTTTGTATAAAGTGATAGACGAGAGTCAAGCGGGTACTCGTTCTGCTGGCCATACTCAAAAACTAGAGGCATTGAGTCAGGTTTTGTTGGGCTCTTTGTATGTTGGTGGCAGTGTTGGCGAAGGTGAAGAAGGGATTTATGATAAAGACCCTTTAGTGCGTTTTGATGTATTTGATTGCACAACGTATGTTGAAACAATATTGGCGGGTGCTATGTCGGCTTCTTCTGATGAATTTGAACAGAATTTAATGCGACTACGCTATAAAGAGGGAAATGTATCCTTCGTGTTGCGCAATCATTTTCCTAGCCTAGACTGGCTGCCTAATAATCAAGATAAGTTAGTTGATATCACATCAACCGTTGCAGGCGGCGCCGTTTCAATGGCAAAGACAATAATAGATAAAACGGCGTGGTATCAGCATATTGGGGACGATGTTATTCATTGCGATGTGGCCTCGTCGAGCGATTGTCTAACGTTGTTGACTCGATTACAGGGGGAGGGTGATGCGTTTGATCCTGAGCCTGCGTTTCTATCTTATATTCCTTTGACCAATTTGTTTCTTGGTGAGGCTAAGCGCACTAATCAAGCCTTATTAGATCGAATTCCCTCTGGCAGTGTGATCAACATGGTTCGCCCCGACTGGCCAATTAAACAATGGATTGGAACTAATATGAACGTGTCACATCAAGGTATCGCCATCCGAAAAAATGGCACGTTATTTCTTCGGCATGCCAGTGTCGTACACAAAAAAGTCTTAGATGAAAACTTTGTCGATTACTTCTCCGGTTATTCAGCGTCCTCGACTTTGAAAGGGTTTAACGTTCAAAGCTTGAAGCAATAACACGCCATATTTCGTTTTATCTATTTTTTATTTATAGGCTACTTTTTATTGTTTCGCTGTTTAAAGTTGGTACTGAAATACTGTAGGTGTAACTCAAGTGCATCACATGAAATGGTGATTTCGCGAACTGACAAATACAAAGAGTACATCAGGCAGATAAGGCTCGCGCCAAAAATGTAGCTGCCGATTTGTTGGTATTCTAAATAAATGGCCATCATTGATAAAACGCACAGAAAAAAGCTAACGACGCCTGCTTCCTGCATGCGTCGAATTAAGTATATACGTTTACGTAAGTTAGTAATTTGCTCAGTAATATTCTCGTCTTCAAGCTTTGGGTCAAAAGTACGAATAATAGAAGCGAGCGTCACAAAGCGGTTGGTGTAAGCCAGTAACAATAACGAAACCGCAGGAAACAACATCGCGGGCGTGGTTAGTGTGATAATCATAGTGGACCTTATTGGTAAATTGAGAAACTTTGTCGTGTTCTTTAATGCTGTATTGGAGAGCTGATTGGTCGTTATTTTACGTCTTCACTAGAATGTTTTATATTCAACAATTCCCTTCCGAAAGTATAGAAAATAAGCATTGTATCGTCCCAACTTCCTTCTATAATGCGGCTACATTTATGTAATAAAATGGCTGAGACAATATCATTTCAGTCTATTTAACCTGCGTTTTAGTTTTATCCCTTCCGGTGATGAGTGAGAGAAAAATGAGTGATGTGTTGAGTATTGGCTTACTGATTATTGCCGGTGCATTGTTTGCTATGTCTGAAATGGGGATGGCCGCCGCGAGAAAAATAAAGCTACGAGTGCTCGCCGATGAGGGCAACGTAAAAGCGCTTGCCGTGCTTAAGTTACAGCAAAAGCCCGGTGCTTTTTTTGCCATGATTCAAATTGCTTTGAATGCAATTGCTATTTTGGGCGGTATTATCGGAGAGCAAGCACTGACCCCTTACATTACACAGGTTGTGACCTTAATGTATTCCGGCCCGTTATTGGATCAAGTTAGTTTTGTCCTTTCTTTTCTGACGTTGACGTCGCTGTTTATTTTATTTGCAGATTTGCTGCCAAAGCGTTTGGCGATCATTATGCCGGAAGCGGTGGCTATTCGTATGGTTACGCCAATGCTTTGGGTAACCTTTATGTTAACGCCCGTGGTTTTTTTGTTTAATGGTATAACCAATACGATTCTGCGCTTGTTTAATGTGCCAATTGAGCGTGAAGAAATTGTTACTACAGAAGATATTGTAGCCATGATGGAAGCCGGTGCGGAAGATGGCAGTTTGCAGAGTCAGGAATATCAGCTTATTGGTAATGTGTTTGAACTAGAAACGCGCAATATTTCCAGTGCGATGACTCCGCGTGATCAGATTATCTACTTCGATATTGACGACAGCAGCGAAGTCATTAGCCAGAAAATCATTGATCATCCACATAATGATTTCTTAGTTTGCAATGGTAGTTTAGATAAAATTGAGGGCATTATTGAGTCAAAAGAAATATTGCGATTGGTGCTTAAAGGGGAACCAGCGCAAATCAAACCAGAGCAAGTGGATAAAGATGTCTTTTATTTACCAGAAACACTAACGCTTTCGGAAGCGTTAAATGCGTTCAGAATGGCGCCACAAGCGTTTGCTGTTATCGTCAATGAATACGCGACAATTGTTGGCATTGTAACGGTGAAAGACTTACTTGGCGGCTTCATGGGGGGGTTGTTAACGCCTCATGACGAAGAACAAATCGTACAGCGTGACGCGAATTCTTGGTTAATAGAGGGATTGACGCCGATCAGTGATGTTATGCGAAGCCTTACTATAGAAGAATTTCCAGATCGTAGCCAATATGAAACCCTGGGTGGTTTTATGACTTATAGTTTAAAGCGATTGCCAAAGCGTACAGATTTTTTTGTCTATGCAGATTATAAGTTTGAAGTATTGGACCTTGAAGGTGTTCGTGTTGAACAGGTCTTGGTAACACGTTTGAAATAAAGAAAATAGCCATCGGTTCATCGAGATGTTGTGGAAGTAGGCGGAGAACATCAATATTAAGTTAGTTGCTGGAGGCTATCTACTTGGACATTACGTGCTTATATTTGTGGTCGACTGGCGGGACTTCAATTAAATAATATTACGATTACTTTAGAAAAAGAAGACTATAAAGCCGAGATATTTAAGTATTCTCCAACAGGCTTAGCGCCCGTCTTACTATTGGGAAAATTGTTGTACATGGCTCCTTGGCCGTCGTTAGAGGAGGTGATTACGCTGTCACGCCAGTGGTCTATCTAAACTAAACACATGCACTCCTTTAAAGTTGCTTAGATTGTGTTGTTTGTTGCACGAGAAGGTGCGTTTTGTCTTAATTAAGCACTACTCGTCAAGAAATTCAGCGATTATTCGAATAATGGGGAAAGGGCGTTTCTTTAGAAAAGGCTGACATATATCTGCTTTTTTCAATGCTAGCATGACATTACTAAATTCATGAAAGGTGAGGAAAGCAAGATGGCTCGTTTCATTAAAAAATTAGTAAATGTACATGTATTCCACCGTCGTTCAGGTACTTCAAAAGCACTGGAGACAGAAACGGACATGGATGAGTATGAATGGAAAGGCTGGGACGCTTGGGTTGATATTAAAAAGTAGTGACGACGCTTATCTTTAAATATAACAGTTAGAAAACCATGAGAAAATTCATGAATCGATTTGTATATTGTCTAACTATTTTTGTGCAAAAAGGTTCTCTTTTTTAAAGATCGACCATATAAAAAGGAAAGTGAGCGCGTTTCTCCGTGTACATTTGACGACCAAAATATAACCCAGTAGGCTAGATAACAAGGTAGAAGTTAAACCTTTTGTTTCGTTATTTCTTTCTCGGTGATATTTGAGATATCGCCTTAAGAGAAATACTGGGAATAAAAAGATTGATATTCTTGCCTGATCCGTATCATGCATTAATTGTGTATTTTTTGTCGCACTTCGGACTTCAATTAGAGGGCGCTGACAAATCAGTTTCATTTTTAGAAGGAGAATAAAGAATGGCTACCGGAATCAAAAACACGACCCAATCAAAAGCACATGAAAAAGTAGATAGTGCGGCTGAAGTGGCCCATAAAGGGGTAGACAGCGCGGCTGAAGTGAAAGAAAAAAGCCAAGAACGTATCGAAGAAGTGGCTCATCAAATCAGCGAACAAGCCCATAAAATCGCGGAAACAGCGAAAAGCCAATCAGAAAAAGTATCTTCTGCCGTGGGTGAATACGCCAAAGAACATCCAGTCAAAACCATCGGTATCGCCTTTTTAGCAGGTGCATTGGCTGCTAGTTTCTTGTGCAAGCGTAAATAAACTTCATGGAAACACCGCCGCATTCAGACTCGCAATCGAAGACCGACTCACCCGATGAGACGTCGGCTTTTGATGAGGTTATCATCTCACACAAAAGTTGGTTGAAGAGCGTATTAGGGTTAGGAGCACTAGAAGCTAAAATGTGGGTGACTTCGAGCGCCCAGCTCCTCGCCTTAATGTGCGGTGTCATTTTCTTGTTACTCACTACGTGGTTGTTGCTTATTTCCACCGCGGCTGCCATTGCTTGGAGTTATGGCTTTTCACTGGTTGGTATTTTATTGAGTGCCACTTTGATGACTTTTGTCAGTGCGGCTGTTTTGCTCTATTTGGTTGGAATTACATTGAAAAACATGAATTTTACCCGCACGTTGGACGCTATTATTCCAACGGAAGAGGAATAAGTAATGTTTGGTCTTAAGCGTATGCATAGGCAACGAAAACACTTGTACGAACGCACTCAACGACTGGGAAAACGTGCCAAACTATCTCGTGAAAATGCCATTGATGACGTTCTAGACAAAGCGACCAGTCCAGCAGGGTTGATTGCAAGCTTTGTTTTAGGCGCGAGTACGCAACTGGATATCACAAAGAAAATTCGGAAGAGCCTATTAAATGGTGCCAGTCGAGATGTGTTGAGTTTTTTATCAACACAAGTGATGGCTTACATGGCCACAGAAGCCCCAAAAACGGCGACGAAAGAAGAGAATCCCTCTGTCGATTAGCCTCCAACAATGCCTGCTCAAGATCCAACAGTACCTTTCGAAGAAGACACGGATCAGCAATCGGTGAAGGAAACTATCCCGCGCTATTAAGGCGTGCTCTTCTCTAATATGGTTGTTTATTCAAAAAACATCGCTTAGTCCTCGACTTTAGTGCATTAAATCACTATATTCGCCCCCCTTTGTGTTTATATTTTGTACGCTGATCAGGCGACAAGCGTAAACGGCTTTCTATTCTTTTTTTTCAGGACTTTCTTTTGATTTCCACGGCTAATATCACCATGCAATTTGGCGCAACGCCATTGTTTGAAAACATCTCAGCGAAATTTGGTAACGGCAATCGTTATGGCCTAATTGGCGCTAACGGTTGCGGTAAGTCCACCTTCATGAAAATTCTCAGCGGGGCACTGATACCGACTTCTGGAAACGTTTCTATTACGCCGGGTGAAAAAGTCGGTACTTTGAGTCAGGATCAGTTCGCTTTCGAAGAATACTCCGTTGTTGATGCCGTTATTATGGGCGATGTAGCGCTGTGGAAAATTAAACAAGAGCGGGATGCGATTTACTCCAAGCTAGAAATGAGTGAAGAAGACGGTATGCGTGCCGGTGAGCTAGAAGCAGAGTTTGCAGAAATGGATGGCTACAGCGCAGAAAGTCGCGCAGGTGACATTTTATTAGAAGCTGGAATTGAAGAAGATTATCACTTTGGTCTAATGAGCCAAGTGGCGCCAGGTTGGAAGCTTCGAGTATTACTTGCGCAAGCCTTGTTTGCTAATCCAGATATTTTGCTGCTAGACGAACCAACCAACAACTTGGATATCCATACCATCAACTGGTTGGCTGGCGTATTGAATCAGCGTAAATGCACCATGATTATCATTTCCCACGATCGTCACTTTTTGAACTCTGTGTGTACGCACATGGCGGACATCGATTTTGGTGAGTTGCGTATTTACCCGGGTAACTACGAATACTTTATGGAAGCGTCGTCTCTTATTCGTGAGCAGCTTTTAACCGAGAATTCGAAAAAAAGTGCCGAAATGGAAGATTTGCAAGCGTTTGTAAATCGATTCTCTGCGAATGCTTCGAAAGCGAAGCAAGCCAGTTCTCGTGCGAAGAAGCTAGATAAAATCGAATTGTCAGAAGTAAAACAGTCAAGCCGGATGACGCCATCGTTAAACTTCAAACAAGATAAAAAACTTCACCGTCAAGCATTGATTCTTGAAGAGCTTGGGCACGGCTACGAGGATGAACTATTATTTACTGACGGCAGTATTATTCTTGATGCTGGTGCTAGGCTTGCGATTATCGGTGAGAACGGTGCGGGTAAAACAACCTTTCTTCGTTGTTTGATTAATGAATTAGAAGCCAAACAAGGCGAAATAAAATGGGCAGAAAATGCTGTTATTGGTTATTGCCCGCAGGACAGCACAGAAGATTTTAATTCTGATCTGACTTTGTTTGATTGGATGTCAAAATGGCGTACGGTAAAACATGATGACTTAAAAGTTCGCGCTATGCTGGGTCGCTTATTGTTTACGGCCGATGACTTTAATAAGAAAGTCCGAGTTTGCTCTGGTGGTGAGAAGAACCGTCTATTGTTTGGTAAATTAATGATGATGGACTTAAACGTTCTTATCATGGACGAGCCAACCAACCATATGGATATGGAAGCGATTGAAGCCCTTAACAATGCTTTGATCGACTTTGATGGCACCTTAATTTTCGTCAGTCACGATAGAGCGTTTGTCTCGTCTTTGGCAAACCGAGTGATTGAAATCAAAGGTCAACAGATTATTGATTTCCAAGGTACTTACGATGAATATCTCGCTCATCAAGCCTAATTTTATTTAGATTCAAGTATTAAAAAAACCGCTTACTGATATTCAGTAAGCGGTTTTTTTGTTTCAAGTCTTTCTAAATGCAATGTAAACGCAAATTACAGTTTAAAAATAGACATGACTTCTTGGGTGTCTTTGGCTGTTTTTGCTAAAGATTCGCTGGTAGCGCTGTTTTGTTGGACCTGCAAGCCTGCTTGGGCGGAGAGTTCAGAAACCTTTTGATTTAAATGGTTAAGCTGTTGCACCGCTTCGCTTTGCATGGTGACACTTTGAATAACTTTGTTACTCGCTCTGTTTATTTCACCTACTGATAGGGATATATCTTGTAGATATTGTGTGGAGAGGGTGATTTCTTCTGTGGTTTTTTGTGATTGCTGATGGCTCGCGGTGATACGAGCTTCGGCTTCTTTCGCACCACTTTGAAGCTTACTGATCATGTTTTGAATTTCATCGGTGGACGCTTGAGTTCTACTTGCCAAGCCGCGTACTTCATCTGCTACAACGGCAAACCCTCTTCCCTGCTCACCTGCTCTGGCCGCTTCTATCGCTGCGTTGAGGGCTAATAAGTTAGTTTGTTCGGCAATGGCACTAATGACGTCTAGTACTGAACCTATGGTTTGTGATTGTTCTGCTAGTTGTACGACGGTGTTTAAACCCGCTTCCAGATCCTCAGAGAGCTTTTCAAGAGATTCTACCGTTTGTTTAATAGAGACTTGTCCCGTTTGTGTTTTTTCTGCCGTTATTTGTGCAGAGGTAAGGGTGGACTGGGTGCCTTCAATGACTTCATTTTTAAACGTATCAACTTCTTTGATGGTTTTTGCCATTTCCGCAAACATGCCTTCACGCTGTTGGGTGATCGTTTGTGTTTTTGCTGCAACGGATTTTAATTCTTGGCTTTTGCTTTCAACTTCTTTATTAAGGGATACCGCTTTAGTTAAGGTTTTTGAAAGGCGCTCTACAAAAGTATTGTAATAGATTGCAATCTCGGTCAATTGATCTTTGCCTGACTCTGGTAGACGCGTTTTTAAGTCGCCATCGCCGGCTGAAATGTTGTGCAAGGCGGTTTGTATTTGACCAATGGGTAAGAGAATTGAACGTACAATTAAAAAGGATATAAGCAGAGATATTAATATGATGATACTACTTACTGTACCCAGCTTAATGGCTTCTTGTTTGAATTGAGAATCCACATCATCTAAGTAAATTCCGGAACCGATGATCCATCCCCAAGGCTTAAAGCCTTGTACATAGGAAATTTTCTCTACCGGTTTTTCGCTGCCAGGCTTTGGCCACAAGTAGTCAACGAATCCCGCTTCTTTCGCTTTGACGACCTTAACGAACTCTGAAAAGAGTTTTTTGCCATTTGGATCTTCTAGATTGGTAAGGTCTTTTCCATCTAATGCCGGTTTGACCGAGTGCATTACCATGATGGCATTATAGTCATTAATCCAAAAATACTCTGATTCTGCGTAACGAATGTCTTTAATGGTTTCCATTGCATGGCGTTGGGCGTCGGCTTTAGTAAGCTCACCAGATTGTTGAAGTTTGTAATAGTGTTTAAGGACGCCTGTTGCTGTTTCAACAACATGCTTCGTTTGAGAATATTTTTCATCAAGAAGCGATTGTTTATTGACTGTGAGAGTTAAATAAATGACTAGTAATAGTCCTAGAGAAAAGAAAAAAACCAAGCTGGTTAGGCGTAGGTTGATTGGGATTTTGCGAAGCGTATTTATCATTACGTCGTCCTCGATAGGTATGTTTAGTTTTATTTTTATAATATCTAAGGGAGGTTGAAAATTGTTGCTCCTGTTTTAGTCACCATACTTTATGAGTCGCTGCAAACATGCTGTTTGATGATTTTCCTTTCTTTAAATTGCGTTCATATGCGCCTGATTTTACGCATTTAATGCTCACCCTTTTAGCCATATAACCATAATGCTAAGCCTCTGTCATTTCTATGTAATCTTTTGCCTATAAATTGATGATTAACTTCCTTTTTGCAGGGGGAGGTCATTTTTGGTCACCCGCATTATTGGACTAGTCGCCAATTGGGATAAATATATTTAATAGTAGGGCAATATTATGAAAATTGAACAAAAACACAATTTAAGTTTTGATGAATTAGATGAAATTGCGCGACCTGCGCCACGCGTCGTAGAGTTCGAAGAAGTGGCCAATAAAATGGTTTCTCGCCGTGGTTTTTTGGGCAGTGGTGTTGCTGTTGGTGCTGGTGCATTTGTAATGGGCTCCACTACGTTATCAGCAGGAAAAGCATTGGCGGCTGGTACAGACGAGTCCCGTCTTGCGTTTAAAATGGTCAAGGCAAATGGTCTTGATACTATAACGGTGCCTGAAGGCTATAAGTGGGAAGTGGTTGTTTCTTGGGGTGATCCATTGTTCAGTAATGCCCCAGCGTTAGATACCACTACAGGTGGTACAGGCGCTTCTCAAGAGTTGGCTTTTGGTGATCATAACGATGGCATGGCTTTTTTCTCGAAAGATGGCAAGCAGATCATGGCCATTAACAACGAATACACCGATGGAAAAACGCTTCATGCGAATCGGGCTGATGGTATGCCTGAAACGGCAGACGATGTTCGTAAAAATAAAGCGGCGCATGGTGTCTCTATTGTGGAGGTGGCTCAACGTGGTGGTAACTGGGGGATTGTTCAAGATTCTGTATATAATCGCCGTATTACCGCTGATACAGCAATGGACATTACCGGTCCAGCTCGAGGTCATAAATGGATGCAGACCTCAGAAGATCCTAAAGGCTTGGTTGCCAAAGGCACTTGGAATAACTGTGGTAATGGACAAACACCGTGGGGCACTTATCTTACTTGTGAAGAGAACTTCAACGGCTATTTTACTGCCAATGATAAAAACTACAAAATGCCTGAAGCGTATAAACGTTACGGACTTAGCACAGAAGGGCGCTACAATTGGGCTATAGGTGATGCGCGTTTTGATTTAATCAAAGAGCCCAATGAGCCAAACCGTTTTGGTTATGTGGTTGAGATCGATCCGTTAGATCCAACATCTCGTCCAAAAAAACGCACTGCGCTGGGTCGCTTTAAGCACGAAAATGCAGAATTGACCATCGCTTCAAATGGCCATGTTGTGGTCTATCTTGGCGATGACGAACGCGGCGAGTTTTTGTATCGTTTTGTGTCTAAGCATAAGTATTTAGCGGGTGGTCATAATCGTGACTTGCTGGAAGAAGGGACATTGTTTGTTGCCAAATTCCACGATAACAATCGTGGTGAATGGCTTGCCTTAACACCAAAAACAACAGGGATGACAGACGCCGAAATTTCGATTCATACTCGTATGGCTGCCTCTAAAGTGGGGGCGACAACGATGGATCGCCCTGAATGGGTGGCAGCAAACCCAAATAAAGTGGAAGTCTTCTGTGCTTTGACGAACAATAAAAACCGTGGTGTAAAACCCAATGCGGGTGGCGATGCGACCCCCCCAAGTGGCCCTAACCCTCGAGTAGAAAATAATTTTGGTCAGATCGTTCGTTGGGTTCCTATGAATGAAGACCATACCAGTAGTGAGTTTAAGTGGAACTTGTTTGTTCTGGCGGGCAATCCGGCGGTTTATGACGATGCTAATGCGGGCTCTCAAAACATCAACCAAGATAATATGTTTAACTCGCCAGATGGCCTGAAATTCGATTCTAAAGGGTTGTTGTGGATTCAAACAGACGGTAATTATTCAAATGCCAAAGGCTTCCAAGGTCAAGGTAATAATCAGATGTTGGTTGGCGACCCAGAAACCGGTGAAATTCGTCGTTTCTTAGTTGGGCCAAATGAGTGTGAAATTACAGGGTCTGCTTGGAACGCTGAACGAACCACTATGTTTATTAGTGTTCAACACCCTGGCGAGAAAGGAAATTCTCATTGGCCTGACGGCGGACAGTCTGTTCCTCGCTCTAGCGTCGTTGCGATTTCTCGTAAAGATGGCGCAGTAATAGGCTAAAAGTTTTCACTGATGAAAAAAAACCAGTATGACATTCATACTGGTTTTTTATTGCTCGTAGACTCTTTGTATAATGCTTAGTTGCCTGAATCGACCCTTTTTATTTCTAATCGTGTTATGGACCATGACTTATGTCATTAAGTGTATAAAGTTTACTTATGACATCCTTGCTTCATTATAGATAAAATGTCAGTCTTAGTT
>TARA_R110001599_G_scaffold62538_1_pt1 | contig 19768 bp, 8 predicted proteins | sample TARA_R110001599 | Tara Oceans TARA_R110001599 (sample SAMEA4398360) | marine metagenome | biome: Polar Biome; feature: [MES] marine water layer (ENVO:01000295) within the mesopelagic zone...; material: water (ENVO:00002006), including particulate matter (ENVO:01000060) such as...... | reverse complement strand
GTCGAAAGAGTGGAAAAAGCAAAACTTAGCTTTCTATTATCTTCTCCGCTTACAACTCCATCAACTACATTCCCTGTATATTATGTAACAGGAACTACATTAACTGTAAATCCTAGCACTATAGCTAGTGTTGATATAAATTATGTGTCTGTACCATCCGATCCTGTTTGGGCTTACACTACAGATGCTAATGGTGCTTTTACTTATACAACATCTACTGGATCTACAGTAACACCAACAACTGGATATGTTGATTTTGGTTTACATCCTTCTAGTGAAGTTGATTTAATATTAGGTATATTAAGATATACTGGAGTAATAATAAAAGATCCTAGTGTTATACAAACAATAGGACAAGAAACAGCAACAAAAGTACAACAAGAAAATATATAATAAATGGGATTATTAAACAATAAAACACAGGAAATATATTACACTGGGAGCCAGGTGTTTATAATAACACAAGCATTAACTCCAGGGGTAAATGTTAAATATTCTTTAAGTAATTTAGAAAGTGAATACGGTGGTTGTTTAACAGCATCTGATGTAAGAGTATATGTTGAGTCTGGTAATTCAAATATTACTAATAGAGAAATATTTGATTTTACTATAAATGATAGTGTATTATCTATATCTAGTGACGGCGATGGTGATCAATCTTTTGATGAAATTGCGGGATATGACACTGAGGGTGAACTTAGAATAGAATTAAGACATCATTCTTTTGGTGGATATAGACACACTTCGCTTGCTGATATAGTTAGTAGTTTTATGGTAGCCTATGTGGGTGATGGCAAACTAATAACTAATGTGGCCAAATCAGATGTTTTATTTCATGCAAGAAGAGGTATTGCTGAATTTAGTTATGATGTACTTAAAACAGTAAAGGTACAAGAAGTTGAACTCAGTACTTCATTATCAATACCAATGCCACAAGATTATGTTAGTTATATTAAACTATCTTTTATAGGCAGTGATGGTATAAAAAGAATTATATACCCTACAAGATTAACTGTAAATCCAACAGAGGCGCCAACACAAGATAGTGATTATAATTATGTTTATGATGGCGATGGAAATATTATATCTGGTGATTCTTATACAGAAACAAAATGGCAAGCTTATGATACAGATAATATAACAGGCAATATAAATGCCAATGATGATTATTTTGTTGGTAGAGATGATAGATTAGATTATAGTTTTGGAGGAAGACATGGTTTAGAACCAGAGCATCAACAAATTAATGGTTATTTTACTATAGATGAAAGAACGGGTAGTTTTGCTTTTAGTAGTGATTTATCTGGTAAGATAATAACAATAGAGTATGTTTCTGATAGCTTAGGTACAGACGCTGAAATGAAAGTACATAAATTTGCAGAAGAAGCATTATATAAGCATATTGCTTTTAATGTATTAGCTACAAAAAGAAATATACCAGAATATATAGTACAAAGATATAAAAAAGAAAGAAGAGCTGCCCTTAGAAATGCTAAATTGAGATTATCTAAGCTTAACTTAGAATATATGGCTCAAGTAATGAGAGGCAAAGGTAAACAGATTAAAAACTAATAAATGCCAAGAATACAAAATAACTTTCTAAAAGGTAAAATGAATAAAGACCTTGATGAAAGATTAGTGCCAAAAGGAGAATATCGTGAAGCACAAAATTTGTTAATTACGCATTCAGAAGATTCTGATGTAGGCGCTTTAGAAAATGTATTAGGCAATGCGTATGCTTTAGGGGAATATTTAATACACCCAGGAGAATTGTCAAAAGGCGAAGCCCAAGTAATAGGGCATTATGCTGATGTATTAAATAATAGAATTTTTTGGTTTATAACTAATTTTTCTGGTTCCTCAGGCGACAATATAAATACAATGGCGTTTGCTAGTACAGATCATTTATGCAGAATATTAATAGCAGATTTAGATAATATTAGCAATAATAATATAAAAGTTTTAGTTAATGGGGGTTTTTTAAATTTTAGTAGAAATCATTTGATTACGGGTGTTAATTTAATAGATGATTTACTTTTTTGGACAGATAATTATAATCAACCTAGAAAAATAAATATATCAACAGCCTTAGCAAATCCAAACTATTATAATTCAGAAGAAAAAATATCAGTAGCTAAATTTGCTCCATACCAAGCTATTATATTAGTTGATTCAGATGGTGGTGGTCATGATGCTACTTTAACTACTTTGCCATCTATAGAGTCTAAATATCTTGAAGATAGATTTGTTAAATTTTCTTATAGATTTAAATTTGAAGATGGCGAATATTCTACAATAGCTCCGTTTACACAAACTGTTTTTGCCCCTTTAAATAGTGGTAGAATTAAGACAGAAACCAATGTAGACTATAATGAAGAGAATATATATAATGATACTACTGTTGATTTAATGGAAAATAAATACAACAAAATACAAGTAAGAATACCCCTTCCTTCTTCAGAAACATTATCACCAGGAACAACTTCTTCTTGGTCTAATGATTTAAAAATAAAGAAAATTGAATTATTAGTAAAAGAATCTCATAGGGTAAATATAAAAATAGCAGGCGAAATAGATATAAATGCCACTTTTGGTGATATTATTACAGATACATCTGAAAATGGCACAGAAATATATACTGTAACACCCGTTGATACAGCTTCTTATGCTAGATATGCTTATAGATATTCTTATAAATCAGAAGAACCATTTAAAGTTTTACCGGAAGTACAAACTACTAGAGTTTATGATCATGTTCCTATCCGTGCCAAAGCACAAGAAATAAGTGGTAATAGAATTATATATGGTAATTATACAGAAAACCATCCTTTACCTAAAGATGAATCTGGTAAAACAGGTATAAATTATGTAATTAATAATAACAGCAAAGGGGATCAAGAACATTTTAATACCTTTGGAGTTATTCAAAATTTAAAAAATGCATATAAATATCATTCTGTAAAACAAAGAAGAAATTATCAAGTAGGCGTTATTTTAGCAGATAAATTTGGCAGGCAATCTACTGTTATATTATCAACTAATACAGATAACGCTTTTTTATCTGATACTTTTAGAGTACCAGCGGTACAAACAACTCAATATGATGATGATAATTCACTTTATACTTGGTCACAAAATGCTGGTATTGAGGCTATAGGCAAATCATTAAATATTCAATTTAATGATTCTAGAGTAGTGCCAACCAATCAAACTTATAATGGTGATATAAATAGTCCAGATTATAATCCTTATGGGTGGTATTCTTGGAGAATAGTTGTTAAACAAAAAGAACAAAATTATTATAATGTTTATACTACTCACCCTGCAGATAGTTGGAATGCCGACAGTAATAGCGTAGATGTAAGTGATGCCGGTAGAACTTGGCTTTCTTTACATGGTGATAATGTTAATAAAGTACCTAGAATAAGATCTACTGATGATGTTGTTGATCCTGCGGGCGCTACTCCTTCGGAAATAAGATTATTTCCTAAAGTTGTAAAAAATTCATTAACATCTAGCTATGGGGATTCTGTAATAGGTAGTGATGAAAAACCAGTTGAAATAATAAGTATTGGTACAGCTAGGGAACACGGTTTGTTAAAAGAAGAAACTGAATTTAATAAAAGTGAAATTACAGTACATGATTTTATAAGAACAAGTAAAAGAAATCCTGTTGTTGCTAAGTTGTCTAATTTAGCAACTAGCCAATCTGCTACTGGTAATAATGTTTCTTTGCATACAACTGCTACGGTAAAAGATAATCCTAATAATACAAAATTAGTGGTTTTTAAATCTAGAAATCCATATGTAAAAGTAGGACAATATGTTAGAGGTATTACACCTAGTGGAGGAGTTGCAATGATAGATGATTTTGTTGTAAATTGTGGGCCTATTATGGCTCATGAAGATCCTGTAAATACAAAGCAAATTACATTTGTAAGAAATTCTGCTACACAACCCGTTAATGCGGCTAGTTTTTATTCAGCTTCAAACCCCAGTGGAGTATTTAAACCACTTGATAAAATAAAAGTTGGACAATATATAAGAACAGCAAATGAAGATTTAATAGAAACAAATTCTAATGGAGATGAGTTTAGACCAACAGTTGTAGAAATTAAAAAAAATGAAGCTCTTAGAAATGCTGATGATAATGACGGATGGCAAGAATATATAATAACTTTAGATAGAGCTGTTGGATGGAGTGATCATAGCGCTACAGATGTTTATTTTTATGATTTTACAACTGTTTTAGCTTTAAATGAAAAAGAAGAGTCTGGAGTTACTTATCAAGAAGTAGAATTATCAAGATCTCAATTTTTTGATCCTGACACAGTTTTATATTTTAGAAATATAGATAATTCCCCAGTTGCACCAAAAGCAATAGGATTAAGTGTTTTTGAAACAGAACCCTCTGAATCTAAATTAGATATTTTTTATGAAACATCTACTAGTGGCCTAGTAAGTGATTTAAATTTACAAACGAGTGTTGAATTTGAAAGTCCTTATGGTTTAGCTATTAGTAATAATTCGTTTAGCGAATCAACTTATCCTAGCGATGAAAATGATGGTGTTATTGGTGAACTAAGCGCTTCTGAAGTAACGGGTGCTGACTTAGGATTTACTTTTACTGTTATAGGTGTTGAATCACCTGGAAATCCAGAAGGTCTTACTTCAGAATCTTTTGAAGTAAATAACCAAGGCGAATTAGTAGTAAGTAGTCAAGGTTTTGTTTGGGATCCAATAGATAATAATAACAATAAATTTAATGTAACTATACAATATACAGAAAATGGCGGTGGAACAGCGCAGGATACTATAGATTTAGAATTAACAAATTCAGAACCATCTATTTCTGTTAACGAAACAGAAGTTTCTATATCTAATACATCTATAGAAGACACTCAAGTTTTTACAGCCGCTATAAGAAATGGTACAGCTAATACAGAACTTGATGATAAATTTTTACAAGTTGTTTTATCTAATCCAAGGAGTGCTGATGGAACTGTTTTAAATGCTGGTAGTAATATTATAGACACTACTTATTATAACACAACAGAAACTCCTCCTATTGCGGGACCAGAATTTGGAATTAACTATGGGATGTTTAAACATAGTATTGAAAATGGTGTTTTAACTGTTAAAACCACTGGATATTTTAATGGCGCTTGGTTTTTTGAAAATACAAATATTAATGTAGAAGATAATATACCTGAAATGGCGGCTAGTGAAGAAGATAGAACAATAACTTTTACGGTTTATGATGGTGGTGTGGATTTTACAACAGAGGATGATGGTTTTACAGATAGTTATAAATTAGCTGAAGGCTCTATGATTGTAAATAGAGGCGGTGCTAGAATAGCTGGTAAAATGTGGAAAATAGAAGGCGATATTTCAAATTCAACATTTACAAATACTTGTAGTGAAGATGTATGGAATATGACTCAAATAGATGTTTGGATTGAAGAATGGAGCGGTCCAGAACCATTTGCAGAAAATAATAATTTTATATTAACTATTGCCCCAAATAATAGGGTTTGGTTATCAAGTAGTGGTAATGATGTGAGTAATTATTTACCTGATGGATTTTATAAATATGTAAGTAGTACAACAGAAGATGTAGATAATTTTGGTAATACTATTGGTATAACTAGTAATTATTCTGTAATTGAAGTAGAAGACGGTATAATTCAACTTGATCAAGATTGTAATTAATAGAAATAAAAATGGGAGCAATAATAGAAATAGCATATTACAATACTTTTATATTAGCAGGTGGTACAAACGAAGGTGATTACCATATTGAAGAAAATAGGATAAAAGGTGGTTTTAATAACAAAGCCGTTGATTTAGGCGCAAGAGCTTATTTAGTTGATGAAGAATATAACTTAAGGGTTAGAAAAAATGCTATGATTTATTCTGGTATATTTAATGCTAAAACAAAAGTAAATAATACTAATCAATTCCCAATTGGAGAAGAAATAACTAAAGCTGTTGATATTGCTAATGGTAGTATACAAAAATTATATGCTGAAGACACAAATTTAGTTATATTCCAAGAAAATAAAGTTAATAAGGCTCTTATAGATAAAGACGCTATTTTTACAGCCGAAGGTAGCCCATTACAAGCTTCTTCTAATATAGTTATAGGGCAAATAGTTCCTTTTAGCGGTAAATACGGTATAAGTAAAAATCCAGAAAGCTTTGCGGTGTATGGTAATAGAAAATATTTTGCTGATAAAAATAGAGGTATTGTTTTAAGGTTATCTAAAGATGGTATTACACCTATATCAGACGCTGGTATGAAATCTTTTTTCAAAAATAATTTACCATTATCAAGAAGAGTTTATGGCATGTATGACGAATCTAAACAAAAATATGTAATTTCTATACATAATAATACATCAAGAGCTGGTTTAGTATTAAAAAATAATACATCTCAGCCTCATCAAGCTATTGGTTATTCTACATTAAGCTTTGATGAAAATTCTCGTGGTTGGACATCGTTTTTTACTTATAAACCAACATTTGGATTTAGTCTTAGAAATAATTTTTATACTTTTGATAAACACAATCTTTGGAGACATTATTCAGATTTAGTACCAAGATGTTCTTTTTATGGTAGTGCGCCATCTCCAGCTATTGTAGAACTTTTATTTAATGATGAACCAGGAGTGGTAAAATCATATTTAACTATAGGTTATGAAGGAAGTAGTGGTTGGAAAATGATTTCAGCTGAAACTGATATGCAAATAGCTTACCCAGTTTTAAGCGATGATACTAGCGTTTCTTCAACAGCAGTGCCAGTAAACTTTTTAAATAGAGAAAATAAATATTATGGGCATTTAAGAAATAATACAACTATAACAGGTATTAATCAAGTAGTAGGGGTAAATCAATCTGGAATAAAAGGGTATTTTAATAATGTTAAAATGCAATATTGGAGGCCAGGTGAATTTATAGCCTCAAAAGTTAAAAAAGCAGAACTATTCAATGTATTTAGCGAAGCTGTATTATCATCAACTTAATTAAATTAAATTATGAGTATATTAGAAGAAATAAATACTCAGGCTGAAAATAATCCATTAACAAAAGAAGAATTAAAAAAACAATTTGTAGAAAAAACAAAAGATTTAGATTTAAAACATTCTTTTAATTTTGATGAAGCTTGGGAAATAGGACAAGAACTAACAAGAAGACAAACTTTTAGAAATAAAATAGTAGGATTAGAGGAACAAATGGTTAATCATCCAAGCTCAATGTCTAAAAAAGAAATACAAGAAAAAAATCCTGTCAAACATAGTTTTGCTGATGGGTGTTATATAAGAGAAATATTTAATCCTGCGGGAGAATTATTAATAACTAAAATACATAAAAAAGAACATCCATTTTTCTTATTAGAAGGTAAAATGTCTATATTAACAGAAGATGGTGTTGAGCATTTAAAAGCTCCTTATTATGGAATAACAAAACCAGGTACAAAAAGAATTATATATACACATACTGATTGTGTATTTGTAACAGTTCATGCAACTGAAAAAAAAGATATAAAAGAAATTGAAGAAGATGTTATAGCTGATAATTTTAATGATCCAGTTATAAGTATTGAAGAATTAAAAATATTAACTAAAAAATAAATAATTATGAGTTTTGTAGCAGCAGCCGCAATGGTAGTTGGCGGCGTAATGCAATACGCGCAAGCAGATAAAGCTAGAAATGACGCTAATAGAAAAAGAAGGCGTGCAGAAGCCAGAGTAGCAGAATTAGAGGCCAATAGACAAGAAATTATTAATCCTTATGCAGAGGCTATGCAAACATTAAGTAATCCATATGCAAATTTGCAAGTTTCTACTCAAGCAGCCGAAATGAGAGGGGAACAAACCGATATAGCTTTAGCTTCTTCTTTAGACACGCTTAGGGCTACAGGTGCTAGTGCTGGCGGAGCAACTGCTTTAGCACAGGCCGCAGCAAGATCAAAACAAGGCATTGCTGCTGATATAGCTAAACAAGAGGCTCAGAATATACAATTAAGAGCACAAGGCCAAGCTCAATTAGAAAAACAGTTAGCAACAATGAGTGCTGCAGGCTCTCAATTTACTTTCCAAGCACAAGAAGCTAGAGAAATGCAACAATTAAATAGAGAATCTAGTCTAATGAGTTCTTACTCACAGCAAGCCGCAGCATACCAAGGGCAAGCTATGGCTGGGCTTGGAACTGCTATAGGCGGAGTAGCTAAAATAGGTGGTGAAATTGAATGGGGTGAAGGCAAAGAAGCAGAAATAGAATATGATCAATATGGAAATCCAATACTAAAAAACCTTTTTAATGATATATCTACTGTGTCGACTGAACATACTGGGGTAATATCTTAATTAAATAAATTAATAATACAAAATGGCAACAAATAGAAGATCTGGATATTATAATCCATTTGTTACAACTGGAGGTTCATATGAAAACCCAAGATTAGGTATAGCTGATTATGGCGCAATGAATAAAACTCTTTTGCCTATAACTGAAGATATAGAAAAAGATATAAAAGCTAAAAAAGAAAAAGAGAAAAAAGATAAAATAGCATTAAAAGGAATTGATACTGCAAGAGGTAGTATAGGTGAAGATGTTTTAAATCCAAATGATGCATTAATAATGCAAATAAATGAAGTTGTTAAAAATCAACAAGCTATAATAAATAGTAATGCTAGCGACGAGGATAAAACATATGCTAAAAATTCTTATTTAAATATAGCCAATGCAAATACTAATGTTCAAGAATTAATTAATATAGATGATAATAAAGAAATTTATGATTTATCTGCTAGTGATTTAAATGATTTATTTTTAAAAAATACAGATGGCAAATATTCTTATGATGATTTTAAAAAGAAATGGAACGAAGGGGGATTAAAAATAGGCGTTAAAAAACTTGAAAGCGGGATGCAAGTTGGAGGTTTTTATACAGGAGATGGTGACTTTATAAATTTTGAAACAGGAATAAATAAAGATACTATAATGGGTAATATGAGTCTTCAGCATAAAAGTAGGACTCAAGAATTAATTAAAGCCTATAATGAAAAAAATCATGGGCATGGTAAAAATAATGAAGCGCCTTGGGTAAATTGGACAACAAAATTAGATTTAAATACGAGAGAGGGTATAAATCAACAAACAAAAAGAAAAGGTATATTAGATACATACGATCAAACTATAAAAACAGCTATTGGTAAAGAAGTATTAAGTTATATGAATACGGAACCTGATATGATGAATAGCGTTTTTAAAAGCTTAGATAGAGATGGTAGATGGATAAATGGTAATAATGCCACTGATGCTCAATGGTTGGGAATGTATAATATGCCAGAAAAAGGCAGTATAGGTACATGGAATGATGATAAAGTTAATGATGCTATAACGGGCTTAAATTTAGTAAGAACTAATAATGGTCAAAAACCACTATCAAATGAAGAAGCTGAAGAGCAAATAAAAGAAGATTTTGATACATGGAAAAAATCAAAAATAAAAGGATATTTAGAAAATGAATTTCTTTTACAAACCGGTGGCTATGAAGCAGATGAAAATGGTAGGGCTAGATTACAATCAGAAAGAATATTAAAGGTAGAGACAAAAGGAACACCTAAAACAGAGATTGAAGTAGCTGCTTCTGGTTTTGGTAATAGATTATTTTCACATTTTGGTAGTATTGCCGGTATACAAACAGGTATTGCTGGTGGTGGACAAATTATGCAAAAACAAACTATAACACCAGATCAATTTGTTGAATATATGGGTGTTAATAGCGCTAAAAATAGAAGATATTTTAATATGGACGCTTTAGGTATAAATAAAGATGGTAGTTGGTCTTTTAAAGCTGGTGAAAAAGAAAAATTAGTATCATTAGGCATAAGTGATTTAAAAGAACAAGCAAGTGAAAATGATTGGAATGATGAAAAATTAAAAGATGAAATAGCAAAATATAGAAGAAACTTTGATTTAAAATTGCAAGCTAAAGGCGGAAATGCAAAAGTTTGGTATGTAACTAATAAAGGTAAATTAGAACCAGTTAATAATTTTAATGGAACTCTTGCGGGCACTATTAACGCTGCAATAGAAGATTCAAATTTAACAGGAAAAGAAAAATCAATAGCTAGTAATTATGCTGCAAACGTGTTTATGTCTGGCAACGACTTAAGTAGTATTGATGACCCTTGGACTCAAATAGGACAATTTCCAGGATATGAACCCGGAAGTCCTATAATTCCTGAACAAACAAGTGGAACACCGGCAATAACAACTAGCCTTATTTATTCAACACCTAAACCTAAAACGAATTAAAATATAATATGGAATACTATATAGATGATGGTGTTATTTATCCAGTAGCACCTGATAGATTAGAAGAATTCCTTCGTGATCATCCCAACGCTCAACCATATGATAAAGAGCAAGCTGATCAACAAGTAGAGACTAATATAGCAGAACCTGTTATTGAAGAACAGCCAGACCCATTTATTGGCCCTATGGTTGAAGAAGATCCTGTTTTAGATGCTCCTATTTCTACAGCTATTTCACCTAGACAACAAGAGATTAAAGATATAGAAAAAATTCAAGAATTTTCTAATAAAGTAGACTCTAGCCCTGTTGTAGAAAAATTTAGTGATTTAGAAAAATCAATAGATGAAATTATAAATAATTATAAAAAAGAATATAAAGATACTAATTTCGAATTTGAAAAAACAAGAGGGAATAATATAAGAATGAAAGGGGAAAGTGGTATAGAGGAAATTATACCCCTTAGAGATATAAATTTTGATGGAAATTTTCATAAAAAAATAAATGATTTTATAGCAAAAAACGCAAATGAAGAAGTAAGAAATAAAACCAAACCAATAGAAAATAATATAGAATCATTTTTAAATAATCAATTAAACGTAGATGAAGAAGGTTGGCGTTGGTATGGGCAAGCAGCTGGGGATGATATTAGAAAAAAAGGCGTACAAAGTTTAGAACACTATATTGAAACATTTGGCCAAGAAGGATTAAGAAAAGAATTAAGAAAAAATTGGAATAAAAATAATATACAACCAGGTACAAGAGATTTCTTTTCTCTTGAAGACACAATGGAAATAGCTGGTGTTTCTGATTATAGATATGATCAAATTTTTGACGAAGCGATTAGCAATCAAGTATCTAAAGAAAAAAGAAATGAATTTGAATTTAAAAGAAATGAATTAAAAGAAGAAATAACACAAAGATATGGTGATAATTTTCTTTCAAAAATAGACGATGATGGTGTTGATTATAGGGATTTGCCAGAATATGAACAAATAAGTAATTTATATTTTAAACAAGCTATAGATGAGTTAGATGACGAGCAAGTTTTAATTGCTAATAAAAACGCTGATAGTCTTAAAAAATCTTATGAATTAGCTAGATTAATAGAAGCAAATGGCAATGCAAATGATATTGCAAATTTAAAATCTGAAATAAAAACACTACAAAGCGATGCTAGTAATTTACTTCAAGAATATAATGGTAAAAATACTAATTTATTTTTTGATTATTCAGAAGGAGCCTCAAGAATAGCGCCGCCAAAAAAAGAAGAAGAAGAAGAGCCAAAGGGGGAATCTGTACAAAAAGAATATGATGATTTTATTTCTGAATTAAGTATTTTAAAATCTGAAGATTTTCAAGGTTTACAAGAAAGATTTAATATAAATAGTTTAACTAAAGATGAGTTAGACGAAAGATTAAATAAAACACATAATTTAGCTGTAGGGGGTTATGATTCTGAAAGCCCAAATAAAGATTCAAGATCGCAATTTATTACAAAGCTTATTAATTTAGGATATGAATATGATAAAGAAAAAGAATCTTTTACAGATGTTAAAATGTCTGATTTAGTTTCTTTATCAGAACATAGCTCTGTTATAAAACAATATATAGATCCTGATGCTAAACCAACTATATCTATGGATTTAGGCGCAGCGACTATTAATTTAAGAGAACAAGTAAAAATAAATTCTGTAGAAAGAAAAGCTTTAACAGATATGTATTTGTTAAATATTGATCCTGCTGATATGCGTAGAACTAGCGGGGGTAAGGGTGAAAGAGATACTTTTTGGAATGATACTAAAAGATTTGCATCTTCATTTTACGAAGGAGCTATAGAAACATTTACTAAAGATCAAAATACAATATTTAGTAAATCAGATAAATTAGCTCAAGTAGAAAAAATTGGCGATGAGTTAGGGATAAAATGGAATGAAGAACAACAAAAGAATTTTAAAGAAACTTATGCTGAATTTACTGGTAAAACATTAGGAGCTTTGCCTCAAATAGCTACTGAGTTTGCTATATTAAATTATGTAACTGGTGGCTTAGCCACAGCCACAGGTTTATCACAATCTTTAATGGCAATGCGTGTTGGTAGATTATATAAAAATGGAAAACAGGTTTCCCATGCTGTAGTAAATGCAAAGGCTTTAAAAAAGGGGTATTCATTAAATCCTAGGGGATTAGAACAATTTTATGATGATTTTGGTTATACTTTAAAAGGGGCCACTTTGCCAGAAAAAGCAAACGCTTTAATTATTACTTCTCTTATAGAAGAAGGTAAAATGCAATTTATGGGATTACCAACAGGTTCAGGTTTTGCTTTTGGTATGGCTGGGCAAACTTTTGCTAGTGTTACAAATAGATTTGGATTGTATTTTACTGAAAAATCAGGATTACAGGCTTTAAATGGGGCTTTAAAGTTAGTTAGAGGCGGTATTTCTTTTGGTATAGCCGCTCCAACTGCCTCTAATCTTGAAGCTGCTATTGAAGATATAATAGGTGGAAAAGATTTCCAAACTTTTATAGATGAACACTATAGAGAATTATCTGGAGAAGAAATATTTAGAAGATCATTAGGTGAGTTTTTAACAGGATTTGGGTTTGCTATAGGACACCTTAAAAGAGCAGATTTCGCTGTTACTATGACTCAACAAAAAGCTTTGCTTGCAAAAGCTAGAAGACTAGTTAAAGAAGAGGAAGCAAAACCTGAAAAAGAACGCGATTATTCTAAAATAGAAAAATATAATAATTTAGCAAGCGCAGTGGGTAGAAAATTAGATATTGCAGCTGGTTATTATAGATATTTTACTCCTGAAATACTTGTAAAAAGAGTAGAAAAAGATTTAAAGAAAAATAAAGATAGAGCAGTAGAAGAATATGGAGAGTTTTGGGAAACAAAAGTACAAATAGGCAATAAAGGGTTAGGTGATTCTGGTGCTGCTATAAAAAATATAAATGGTAAAAAAACCCTTGTTGTAAATGCTCTTTCATGGAGGAACAAAGGATTAATACCTCATGAAATGGCTCACTTTTATAGTGAAAAAGCAGGATTTACAGAGGAAGAATTTGAAAAATTATATGACATAGTAGAATTACATGCTGATGCTGCATTAAAAGAGCGATATACTGAAAAAGGTTATAAAAGTTTTAAAGATTTTATAGAAACTGAATATAAAAAAGTTGGTGAAAAGGGGGCTTTAGGGTCTGAAAAAATAGCAAATTTAATTGAATTTTTATCAAGCGATAAAAGCATAATGAAAAATATAATTGAGAATAACGCTTTTTATGGTTTTGAACAGGGTATTAAAAGTTTCTATGAAAGAAGATTACAAGATAAAGGATTTTTTAAAGGTAAAGAAATAGGCTTTCAAGATGCTCAAGATGTAATGAATGCTTTGTTTAGAATAGCAAACTCTACAGGTAAAAGAGGTGTTAGTAGACAATGGGAACAATTAAGAAATTTAGTTCAGTTTAATAATGAAATTGTAGATGTTAAAAGAAATAAAATAGTTGGTAAAAGTAATGTTAAAAAAAGCTCATTAGATTTAGTTGTAGAAAAACAAAAAGAATTACAAAAAGAAACAAAAGAAAACGAACAAATATATCAAAGAACTGATAGATTATTTAATGAAGCTTTTGAAAAAGGTAATTGGGAAAAAAATAAAAAATCTATTGCTTTTGAATTAGCTTATGAGTTTGAAGGAAATGTTATTGGTAGATTAAATAAACTTAAAAGACTTGATAAGCTAAAAGGATTTACAAATGCTGATATAAAAGAAATAGCATTAGAGTTTGTTACAGCAGAAAAAGAAGGATTAAGGTCTGCTATTGAGGCCTTTAAACCCTCTAGAATGATTGATCCTGTTACTAAGAAGCCTAGTATAGCTACTTATTTAGAAAGTACAACGGCTCAAGGTAAATTAATAGATGTAAAATTAAGAAAATTTTACCAAGAACACCCTAGCTATGGTAGATTATTTAAAGGATTAGATGAAATTAAAGAATTAGTTTATCAACCTTCTATGGAAATTGCTGAAATAAAAGAAGGGGCTAAAATAAATCCTTTAGAATTAAGAAGTGTTGATGGTAAAGAACAAAAAACTAATTTTGAAAATTCAATAAAAACTAGTTTTGATAAATTTACTAATGAAGAAATAGCTGATTTAAATTTTAATAAATTAAAAGATTTAGCGCCAGAGGTCACAGCAGAATTTTTTGGAATACCTAAAGAAAAATTAATTAGCCCTACTAAAAACTTAACATATAGTCAAAAAATAAAAGATGGTATTAGGGTTGCTTCTGAAGCTAATAATGTACAAAAAGTTATAAATAAAAATGCTATAGAATTATTAGCATTATTGCCTAAAACAAATATAGTACCCGAGACTAGTATAAACAAGGTCGATGTACGTAGAAATATAGTAGGTATGTCTCTTGGTATACCTAATTCTTTATTAAAAGTTTTTTATAATAAAACAAATAAAAGAAGTAAAGGTTTAAAATCACAAACAGCTGTATTTGAATTAAAGAAAGATTTGAGTATAAAAAAATTCAAGGAAGCTTTTGGTATTACAATTGGAGGTGAATTAAATATTTATGATAGGCAGATAGGCCAAAGATTAAAAAACATGGCTTCTTTAACTGGCAAATTAATAACTAATAAAGCCGTAAGAAATATTTTAGCTGGAAAAGAGGTTAATAATATTATAAACGATATAGCTGCCGGGAAGTCTGATAAAATGTCTACTTTAAATTTAAGTCAATTAAATAAAGATATACAATCAATTTTAGTTCCTACAACTAATTTAATAAAACAAAAATTATTAAATAATCCAGATATTTTTAAAATTATACCAAAAAAAGAAATTTTTAAAATTGTTGATAAAACATTTAAAGATAAAACACTTGAAAAAGATATATCTGAATCAGAAGAAGTTGCCAGAATATATGAATCAGTACTAGAAAGAGAATTAGCAGAAAAAAATGGTTTAAAAGTCTCTGATATTAGTTTTTATGAAAAAGCAAGTATGGCTAGGTACACCGCTAGATATGAAAAAGAAGGTATAATTGATCAATATAAAACCAAAAAACAAAGAGATAACACTATAGATTTAGCTAGAAAAAGAAGTTTTGAAACAAAAATTTTAAATAAATTTCCTAAAAATACACCTAAATTTATTAAAGATAGATTTGTTGATACCTTTGGCGCTAATACTAGGGGTTGGGAAAGAGACGGCAAACAAGTTAATAAAGGCAAAGAAGGCGCTGAAAAATTTATTGAAAAAGAATACCCAGGATATACAGGATCTAATAAAAAATATAAAAAAGAATATGATGCGGTTTGGTGGCCCACTAATTGGGGTGGTAAAAGTGGTGTAAAAAAACCTTTTTTAGAATTAATAAATAAATTAGAAAAAGAAGGGGCTTCAGAAAGTGAAAAAGATACACAATTACTTGCTCTTTTTAATAAAGTAATGACTAATCCAAATGGCAAATATACATACACAGAAACTGTAAAAGCTAATCAACAGTTTTTAACAGATTATTTAAAGGCGACAAGAGATGTTTATAATGAAACATTAAAAGAAAATCGTAAAAATATTAAAATATCAAAAGAATATAAAAGTTTAACTACAAAAGAAAGAAAAGAAGCATTATTACAGGGAGAAATAGATGCAAGGGTTGATATGTATAGGCATTATCAAATTCAAACAAATATTGCTAGCGGTATTATGAAGGGTAGTATTCCTGTAACATCTATTAGCAGTATAGCTTCGCCTATAAAATCCGAAAAAGAAAAAGGATTACATTGGGAACATAATATGCAATTAAATAATTTTTCTGAATTCTTTTTTGATATAAATAAAAAAGGTGGTAAAGATTCTGATATAGCTATTTTAGTTAGTAATGCTAGCCAAGCACTTATACCTTATTCTTTAAAACTATCTAATGATAGTGCTGAAAAAGGAGGTACAACGGGTTATGGTAAATTTTATGGTAAAGATGGCTTAGCAACTTTATCTAGTAATCCTGAAATGAATTTTATTACAAACCCAAATGTTGCTTCACACCAAATAAGAACAGTTGGTAAAAGCACTGGCTTAAGATTAGCCGAACAAATTGTTAATACTGTTAAAAAAGAAGTTCTTATTAGAAGATTAAATGAAATGAATGAATCTTCTGATAAAGTTATTATAGAGCAAGTTTTAAAAAATAAATCTAGTTTTAATAAAGTAAAAAACAATAATAGAAAAATATTAGAATCCGTAACGGGTAAATCATCGTTAAATTTATCTAATGGGGAAATAATAGATAAAATAAAAAATATAGATAAAGCAATAGAGCTTGCTAGAGATAAAAAGAAAAAGAAAAAAGGTATAAGCGTTTTAGATTTTGATGATACTGTTGCAAAAACCAAATCTAAAGTAATAGTATATGCCCCAGCTTTTAAACCAGGCACTAGTAGAGAAGTAAGCATGAAATTAACTCCGGCAGAATTTGCTAAAAGACATGCTGAGTTAGAAAGAATGGGTGCTTCATTTAATTTTTCTGAATTTACTAAAGTTATAAAAGGTAAAAAAGGGCCTTTATTTAATAAATTAGAAAAAGCTGTAAATAAGTTTGGAAATGAAAATGTATTTATATTAACAGCTAGGCCACAAGAGTCTGCAGAAGCTATACGACAATTTTTAGAAGGTATGGGTGTTAATCTTAAAATAGAAAATATCACTGGCTTAGAAGATGGTAGGCCTTCTGCAAAAGCGCAGTGGGTAATAGATAAAGCAGCGGAAGGTTATAATGATTTTTATTTTGCAGATGACGCCACTGCTAACACCAAGGCAGTTAAAAAAGTATTAGATATTATTGATGTTAAATCAAATATTCAAATAGCTAAATCTAGCTTAAACTTAAGTAAAGATATTAATGAAATGATAGAATACTCTACTGGTATTGGTAGAGAAAAAACATATTCTGCCGCTAAAGCTGGATTAACAGGTAAAGGGAGAAGTCATTGGAAACTTTATATGCCTAGCAGGGCAAGTGATTTTCATTCTCTTACAAATGCTTTAATTGGTAAAGGAGTAAAAGGATTGAAAAATAGAAAATGGATTCAAGAAAATCTAGTTAAACCATTTTCTAGAGGGGACTTGGCTTTTAATACTGAAAGAAGAACTAAGTTAGCAGATTATTTTGTTCTTAGAAACCAATTAAAAGAAACAGGTAGTAAATATAGAGATATGTTTAAAAAGAATCCTTTAAATAATTCTATAGAAAAAGGAGAGGTTTGGACAAATCAGCATGCTGTTAGAGTTTATAATTGGGCAAAACAAGGCATATTACCTAAAGATATATCTAAAACAGATGCAAAAAAATTAGTAGATCATGTAAACAATAATCCTAAGTTAAAGGCTTTTGCAGAAGAACTTGTTAATTTACATAAAGGAGAAGGCTATCCAGAACCTAGAGAAATGTGGTTATCTGAAACAATAACTCAAGATATTTTACTTGGTGGTAAAAAAACAAGCAGGAATAAGCATATGAAGGAATTTATTGAAAATGCAGATATTGTTTTTAGTCCAGAAAACTTAAATAAAATGGAGGCTGCCTTTGGAAAAGCTTGGAGAACAGCAATGGAAAATAATTTAGAAGCAATGAAAACGGGTAGTAATAGGCCTAGTTGGGGTGAAGGTAATAAATGGGAATCAGATTTTTTAGATTGGGTAAATGGATCAGTTGGCTCTACAATGTTTATAAACGTAAGATCAGCTTTATTACAGCAAGTATCTCTTACAAATTATGTAAATGTTACTGACAATAATATTTTTGCAGCTGGAAAAGCTTTTGCTAATAATAAACAATTTAGAAAAGATTATATAGATTTAATGAATGATAAATGGTCTTTAAATCGTAGAGATGGATTAAGATATAATGTTCAAGAAGCAGAAATAGCAGAATTATTTGCTACAACTAGAAATAAACCAGCAGCTCTTATAAATTGGGCTTTGAAAAAAGGATTTATATTAACTAAATTTATGGACTCGCATGCTACGGCATTTGGTGGTGCTTCGTTTTATAGAAATAGAACAAATACTTATTTGAAACAAGTTAATCCTGGGACTGGAAAAAAATATACAAAACAAGAAGCTGAAAATAAAGCTAAAGAAGATTGGAGAGAAATGTCCGATGCAACACAGCAAACTTCAAGAATGGATAGAGTTAGTCCAGAACAAAGAAGTGTTACTGGTAGATTAGTGCTCCCATTTAGTACTGTACAATTAGCTTATGGTAGAAGATATATTGATGATGCAGCTAGAGATCTTATAAATAAAAGATATGATCATTTACATAAGGGTGAAAATTCAGCTCTTAAAAAAATAGGTCAAATAATATATGGTACAGCTATTCAAGGTGCAGTTTTCCATGGATTACAACAAGCTATATTTAAAGTAATTTTTGATGATGGAAATACTTTAGATGGCGAAGAACTTGAGGTTGCTAATGCTATTTTAGACGGTATATTAGTTGGTAGTGGTATAGCTGGTAAGGCAGCTGCAGTATTTAAAAACTGGATAATAGCAATGGAAAAAGAAAGCAAAAAGAAAAATCCACAATATACTGATACCGCGACAGAGTTTTTAAAAATATCCCCACCTATAGACAAAAAATATAGACAATTTAAAGGGGCTTTACGTGAACTCCAATATAATAAGGATGATATAGGTAAATTAAGCTTAAATAATCCTGCTCTTAATGCTACTACAAAAATAATTGAATCGGTTACTAATGCTCCTGTTGATAACTTATTAATAAATATGCAAAATGTAGAGGCGGCTTTAGAAGAAGATAGAGCAAATTGGCAAAGACCATTTTTAATGAGTGGTTGGTCTCCTTGGAATTTAGAAGATGATAAAAAAAGAAAAACCAAAAAAAGAAAAAAAGGATTTAATTTAGATTTTGATTTTAATACAGATTTTGATTTAGATTTTGATGTAGATTTTTAAATAAATGAAAAAACTAGCGGTAGTATTATTTTTTACGTTGAGTATTACTAACGCACAAGAGATACCTAAAGATAAACAAATGCATTTCGTTGCTGGAACAATAACAGGGACATTAGGGTATGACTATGTGTATGGCAAAACAAAGGATAGAAAAAAGGCATTTGCAGCGGGTATTTTAACATCTATTGGTGTTGGTATTTTAAAAGAAAGCTTCGATGCCACACGTCCTGGAAATAAATTTGATTTTAAAGATTTAGCTGCTACAACATTAGGCGGCATAACAATTAATGTTACAATAAACTTATTCGATAAAAAAAAGAAAAAAAAGAGAAGAATTAAAAAACAAAAAAGATGAAAAAACTATTATTATTATTATTAACCTTTGTACTGTCTTTCAATATTGTTGGACAAGAAAAAGAAAAAGGTAAATTCTTTAA
>TARA_R110001599_G_scaffold830_7_pt1 | contig 19810 bp, 17 predicted proteins | sample TARA_R110001599 | Tara Oceans TARA_R110001599 (sample SAMEA4398360) | marine metagenome | biome: Polar Biome; feature: [MES] marine water layer (ENVO:01000295) within the mesopelagic zone...; material: water (ENVO:00002006), including particulate matter (ENVO:01000060) such as...... | reverse complement strand
CGTCACGCCCAGCCGCCCCGCTGGGCGTCGAGATACTGGCGCACGACAAATAGGTCGGCGACCTGCCCCGAGAGCATGCGCGACAGAGCGGATGCGCCGCCGAAGAGCGGACTCGCATTCGGCCGCTTGACCCATTCGTCAGCAGCTTCCTCTTTCGGCAGCATGATCTGAAGTGCCTTGTAGATGCCGACAATGTACGAGATGCGCTCAAGAGTGTCTTTTGGGAGCGTGGTGTCGGTATCGCGTTTCCAGTTGTAGAAGGTCGAACGCGTGGTGATACCGAGCAAAGCCATCTGCTCACTAGTTGTCAGCTTCCACAGATCGGCGATCCGGAAAAACGTGCGTAGCGCCGGACCGGAAAGCTCTTTGCGGCTCCTCGCTGGAGCGGTACTTGGCTGCGTGGTCATGGCTATGTCCATATTTGCATTATGTATGAAATATAGTACAAATATGGACTTCTTGCAAATGACGCAGCGACCCTTGGTGTCACGAGCAAGCAGTTCATGCGCCCAATTTGCAGCAGAATGACGAGTGCTTCGAGGTCAACAGAAAGGGCTGAATGGGCCAAAGCCGGTTCGCGTGGTCCATCAATGACGCTGTCGGCATCTTCCGGATCTTGCGGCCGATCGATCATGTCGTGCATACGCGTGCGCTAGAGCGGGCTGGATCTTGGACTTTGCAAAAACCAGCCGGTTGCTCGACGAGCTCAAATTGCTATCTTTTGAGGAACGGCAATCGAAGATGAAATGATGCCTATGGCTGAAGAAACCGATCTGCCCAAGAAGGGTTTCGACCCCGCTGAATTCGTAAAATTTTCATGGCCAATTGAATGCCATGTCGAGGGATTAAAGCCTCTATTGATCGCAACGCTCAGTAACCAAGAGAGCGAAGAGCGGTTCCTTGAGAGCTACCCTCCCGACAACAATCTCAGCCCCCACGATTTCATGCATCTGCTAATCGGTCTCCTCGGCCGCTGGCGAACTGAAAATGGCAAAGATCTTCAGAAGGCTTACGAACAAGGTAAGCCGGTCACTGACCAAAGTGGGATCTACCCTGAACGCCTTGACGCAATAGCACAGGCCTACATTAATCGTGGCATTGCCTATTTGCTTCCTCGGGAGACGAAGATTGGAAGCGATCAAGACGGAAATAGAGTTGCTTCGCGTAAGATCCTAAAGGGGGCAGGCGAGCCGCTGGGCGACGAGACCGCAAGCGAGACGTTGAAGCGAATTTTCGATGCCTACCTCGAGCGGAACCGTCAGGAGAACGAAGAAAAGTACAAAAAAATTCAATCTTTTCCTTCTATGCGTAGATACCTCAGCATTCTGGAAGACGTTGACCCGCGATCAGCCGCGTATTCTAGGAAGCTGCTTAACCTCGAAGCTACGCACTCCATCTATCGTCACGCCGGATTGGGGGCATCGCTAGTTGAACCAGACCGGTTCAGCATTGATCGCGTTTCCACGGTACTTCCTAAAACATTGCCGCCGTTCACGGATAGCGGGGTCCAAGATCAAATCCAGGAACTCAGGGGGGATCTGGTACGAAGCCTAGCCACTCTCATTGATTACGCAGGTAGGCAGGCAGATCATGCTGGCAAACAGGTCGAGCAGGCGCAGCAAGCGTCGATCGACTCCGCAGAATCCGCGAAGTCAGCGAAACATAGTGTTTGGGCGGCAGCAGCGGCAGTCGTTGTGTCCGTAATCATCGGTGGCATCTCGCTGTATATGGATTTCAATGGCAGCCGGTCTGCTGATGTCCGACTGAAATCGATTGTGACCGCGGTCGAAAACGGTAACGGACAATCTGCGGAAATCGCAGATGCGCTGGTCAAGCTCGGTGAAGCGATCCAAACCGGTCAAGCTGCCTCCGAAGCTGAGAAGCGGCAGACCGAAGTTCTGCTTGAGCTCCTAGATTCGGCGATTAGAGAAGTCAGTGAGCGTGAAGTGGATCGCGAGCAGCGGATTGAATTGCTGCTCGGACGCATCGAAGCGGCGATCAGAGAGAACGGTGAACGAGAAGCTGATCGCGAACAGCAGACCGTGCTGCAGCGGCTTCAAAGTTTGGTTCGCCCGGTCAAGGAATAGCTGACGAAAGTGTTATCGGGAGACCTGGGATTCGGTGCAGGCAGTCTCTTGCATGAAGTGATTCTATCCTCAGAAATACACGTCAGCTGGGAGGGTGAAATGGATATCGACGAGCTAGTTGTGGAGGCTTCTGAGAGTGTAGTTGGGCTTCAAGCAGTCGTCTCGTCAGAGCATCGGAAGGATATTGAAGAAAAGATTTGGGTACTTACCCGTGCCATGAAACGAGGGGCGGTTTACGCAGCTGAATGTGTCCTGGAAATGATCGGCCAAGACCCATACGCGAAGAAGCGGTATGGTACCGAATTAGATGAGGGGTTTCGGTGGCTTGAAAAAGCTCTCGAGTATGAGAAACAACATGGTGATTGGTCCTTGCTCGATATAAATCACCCAATCAATCGAGAAATTTTTGCTCATCGAATGATTACGCTCTCTATATGAGATCAACTGCCCGGCGTGGATGGTACATAATCAACTGTATCTGTTTTGGATAAAAAGGATTCTTCCTTTTTCTCAAATTCTTCCGCATCCATAACGCGAATAGTAAGTGCATACTCTTCTGCTTTATGTTTTAAGGTTATCGGGCTTGACGAAAATAGACCGTTGCTCTGTACGCAGAACATCTCACTGTTCGGACTGTTGAGTTTGACTAATTTTACTCCATTTCTTAGTTTTTTAGAGTGTGATGGTCTGTAATTCAATAATTCGATCGCGAAAGCACGACAGTCTCTAGCATTTTGGAATGGAGCCGAAACGATTCTTCGGTTCATTCGAATAAAAAAATAAATATTTTCTCCATCAATGATTTTTACAATGTCAATCAAATGGGAGATTTTTTCAACATGAATCAGTTCCCTGTTGTAAAAAGAAAGGCTTTTTATGATTTCTCGTGTCTTTTTTATTTTAGTTTGATTGTTTTTAAGGATGGATGCTGCTTTCTTGACCTCAGTGAAACTATCAAAAAATCTAGGTCTTGGTGATGAAGGACCCAAGCACCATGCGAGCCAGACGATCTTGGAGCCTGTCGAAAACGGTATTGCCGCTGTGGATTTACTCACCCTTACCGTAACTGGATAATCCATTTTGGTCCTCGCCATTTCTGATATGCGGATCAGATAATCGACGTAGGCCGAATAGATCAACGGATTTGAGGCGCAAGGATCAGCAGCTGTCTGAATCTGGTGGGACATTGATCTTTCGAGAGAGGGTGGGAAATCATCGTTCTGGCCAGCTTTTGGATGCACAAGCTACCTTCACGGTCCGCATGACTAGACTGAGGCGGACATAGTTGACGACTCTCTCGAAGGGGGGGGCGAGGTCTCCGCAGGTATGAAGCCCTAATTAGTTCACTTCCAGTCGAGCAATCTCCGGATAGCCCTATCGAAGCCACCGAGGTCCTCACAGGCACTTTCTGGCGTCAGCCCTCCCAGAGCCTCGTTGCGGGTAGTTGTCCACGCCGTAGCTTTTTGATACCCGAGATACTTAAGCGCGGCGTCCTGTAGCTTCACCCGTCGGCCGGACGGTTCTTCGATGCTAGCCGCGAGCTCTTTCACCTTCTTGGCCTCTTCCTGTAAGGCTTCCTCACTCTCGACCGCGATGTCCGTTCGGCTTCGCCCCTGCAGATTGAGCTTGGACAGGACCATTTCGCGATAGGCTGGCGGCAAGGTCTTCGCGACGAATGCATCGAACCGCAGGCGCCGGTCGTTTCGGGCGGCCTGTGCCTGCTCATCCAGGCGCGCCTGACGCCAGCCCTCTACAGGAAGACCCAGAAGCTGGTCTGTCACCCGTCCCCCGGCTTCCGCCATCTCGATCACCTTATCGAGCGCGTCCTCAAACGCCTTGATGCTCACCGAGCGTCTTTCGATGAGGTCCTTGAGCCCGATTTCCTCGGAAAATGGGTTGTGCGGCGCTGTGAAGGGGATTTTTCCTCTGGCCCATCCTTCGACGTCGAAATCGATGCCATCGAGTTTTAGGAGCGGTTTCAGGCGTTCTGTAATGGTCGCCCAGATCCGCCTGCGGTCAGCGTCCGCAGCTTCCTTTCGCTCCTTCTCCCGCGCGGCTTCCCTATCCTGGCGTTCTCGTTCTTTCTCGAGGTGAACGCGTTCTTTCTCTGAGCGTTCTTTGCGAGCGTTCGCCAGCTTGTTCTCTGACGCCTTCAGAAGGTCCTGTATCCTTCTTCGCCATTCTTCAGGCGCCATACGCTTTGATAGCCGTGGCTCCGGCAATTCGGCGCCCCAGATATTGAATTGTTGTCCGAGGCCAAGGAGGCTGCGGGTCGTCTTGCCTGCTGTGTTGGGATCGTGCGGAACTTGTGCGGCCACTTCCTTGCTCAGCTTTATAGGGGCGCCGACCTCTCCACAGTTTGGACAGCGGTGCGAAGAGTCAAATCCGTGCCCGTATTGGAAGCGATAGAACCACTTCCGCGGGTTTCTCTTCTGAAGCTTATCGATAACCGTGTCGAAAAGCTGATTTTGAGCAAGAAATCGCGGCACCGGACCCGGGTCGTCGCCCCATATCTCATTGGGGTAGGCCACGATGGCTTTGACGACGGAATACAGCTTCTCGCAGGCCGAACACGTAACGTCGAAAACGATGGGCTGGATCGGAACAGGTGCGTTCGGAGGCTTGCTCAGGTCGACTACCTCTTCGTTCAAGACGAGGGCAACCATCTGGGAGACAAACTCCTCGGCCTTCTCGGATGGTATCCTGAAGAAAGGCTTCGAGCGCGTTTCGGTGGTCAGGGTTCTGACGTCAATTTTGTCGCCGAAGAACCAGATGGTCTCGACATTTGCGGCCAGGCGCTGGTTTGTCCGGTTCAGGATATCGGCCGAAGTGTGGTGCGACAGCTGGATTTCTACGGCGATACGCTTGCCGTCCTTGCCGATGATCAGGGCATCGGCGCGCCAGTCTTCTTCACCTTCTTCCTCGATTGCGTCATATCCGAGGGACATGGCTTGGCACATGGCGACATGTTTCAGTTTCGCATGTTCTTCGCTTTCGGAAGTCCGGTCTCGTTCTGCGTACTTGTCTTTCTGCTTTGGGTTTCTTCGAAAGAAAGGGGTTCCGCTGTCGTTGACTACGACATGGATTGCGGCGTCCTTTCTTGTGTCAGGGAGTCTGACCAGACCTAGTTTACAGGCGTTCCTGAGGTAGGTGATTCGGTCATTGTCTCCGCGGAAATCGAGTATCCAGATTGGCCGAGGAGGCTTGCCCGGCTCTTCTATGATTGCTGAGTACGGCATGGGACAACTTTATCCGTTCTCGCCTTATTGGTGAATCGTGTGCTCGGCGGTTAAGTCCGGCGGTCGCACCTTGGTCGGCGAATGTAGTGTGGTATCGAGACGCTCCATAAGAGTGATGGAAATACGCCTTCGGCCAACTCCAAAGAAAGACTGCTAGTTGTGGCCGGTGGCATTTCAGTCCATGCATATGATCTTACCCTCGAAAAGCACCGTCTTTCGGCGGGCCAGATGACGGCTGCTAAACTTGAGAATGCGACGATCAGCCAACGCTGCCAAATTAACCGATCTCATAAGTCACTCCACGCAACACGGAAGCGATTTGGTGACGGAGCTCTCTTTGAGTGAGCGTATTTCGATTTTTCGAAAATAAACGCGATCCAAAAAATCAACTTAAAAACAATCGATTACTGGATGTTCTGCGCCGCCAGTTAGCTGAGCTTCAAATCTTGGTAAATAAAAACTTAAAAAGAAGCGGGGAGGACATATATCGGGGTGATCCCGAAATTGGATATCGAAAGGTCCTCTATGACAGCCAACATCAAGTTCTTTCCTCTCGGCAATGCTGACACGGTCCGCATCAAGATGGCAGACGGGCGCATGATGCTCGTCGATTTCGCAAACATGGGGACCGATGGCGAAAGCCCGCCCAAGAAGTGCGATTTGGCAGCCGAACTGAAGAGAGAGCTAATGTTGGACCGTCGAAACCATTTCGATGTCGTCTGCATTACCCACACAGACACAGATCACTGCAAGGACTTCGGGGAGTTCTTTCACCTCGATCATGCCGCCAAGTACCAGGGTAATGGCCGGGTTGAAATTCGCGAGCTATGGGTTCCAGCAGCAGCCATACTTGAAACCTCCCTTACCGGTGACGCGCTGCTCGTTCGCGCCGAAGCGCGTCACCGGCTTAAGCTGGGCAGGGGGATCAAGGTCTTCTCTCGCACCAGCATGCTGGACGGATGGCTCCGGGATAATGGCATGACGCCAGATTCCGTGAGTCATCTGCTCGTAGATGCGGGCTCAACTGTCCCCGGATTCAGCGCGGACGGACCTGAGGGCGTGGAGTTCTTTGTCCATTGCCCGTTCGGCTGGCGGCAAAACGACAACAAGGTCATCAACCGCAATCAGGATTCCATCGTGATGCAGGCAACCTTCAGGGAAGGCGGGGCAGACACCAAGTTTCTTCTCGCGTCCGATGTCGATCACGAGACCCTGTCCATCATTGTTCACATAACCCGAAAATACAAAAATCAGGACCGCCTTCGGTGGGATCTGCTCAAGTTGCCGCACCACTGCTCATATCTCTCGCTTGGGCCAGAGAAGGGTGTGAACGAAACCGTCCCGGAAGAGAATGTCCGGTGGCTTATGGAAGATTGCCGCGAAGTCGGTAGCATTGTCGTCTCGCCGTCTTGGCCTATCCCGGTAAAGGGAAGTGCGGAAGACGCACAAACCGACCCTCCCTACCGGCAGGCGGCGAACTACTATCGGCGAACATCGAGAGATTGTAGCGGTGATTTTAAAGTAACGATGGAGGAGCCGACTGAAGCGCGTCCAAGATCGTTTTCTTATAATGTCACGGCGGCCGGTCTGGCGCTCGCCGTTGCCGCTCCTATGGCGAGTAGTACGGCTTCTTCAACGGAGGTGCGGGCTGGCTGATGGGTTTTGAAGCTTGGCTGGACCGGGTAGCAAGACCGGCCACGGAAAACGAACTCACCAGTAATGAAGCCAAGGGATTTGTCTCATACGTTGCGAACCACGCTGAGAGCGTTTGCCAGCTGATTGAGATTCACTGCGGCGAAAAGTGCGATCTCGTTATCGTGGATATTCAAACCGGGCGTCCTCAGCGATGCGAATATCCGATAAACCGAGTTGAGCGTATCGCCGTCAGCTTCCCATTCTCTGACGGAATGCATCTTGTTCATGTCCTCCGTGAAGATTTCCCGGAGACTTTTCATCAACATGCGATGCCTGAAGATTGGCCTCCTTCGATTTGTATCGATAACCGATCGTGGCCAGTCGCGCGGTTGAATTGGACACCAGCTGAACTCATTCACCGGATCCTAATTTGGTTCGATCGGACCTTCCGGGGCGAGCTCCATGACGAGCAGCAACCGCTTGAAGCTTTTTTGCTTGAGACCGGATTGAGCTTCATCATTCCCCGTGAACTGCTGGAAGATGACAGCATTAAAGACCTCGTCGGGGTTCACGAGGGTCGAAGAAAAATGCTTCGCGTTCAGAGATGTTCCCATAGCCACACAGAAAACAACGACGCCGAACCGATCGCGGTTGTGGCGCTAAAAAATCCGGCTGAGCGTATGAGCCGAATGACGAAAATCCCAGCGAACTTGGGGAGCTTGGCGGAGCTACTGCAATCCCGAGGTGTGGACCTCATGGAACATCTCAGGGAGCACATTCTAGAATGGTTTGGCCGAGGGGACAGCGAGTCCTGGCGTAAAAGCGCTCGTCTCGTGGTTATCATCGAGATGCCGATTGTTTCACCATCTGGCACCGCTCAGGGGGCAGACTTGCGGGCCTTTATGGTTGAAAGCCGCGTCGGAGAAGTCGCGGTCTCCATGGGGCTTGCTTACGAAGCCACTTCAAAAGATGAAGGCAGCCAAAGCGGGTTTGAACTTGCGATCCCTCCAGTAGACCGAGGTCTTGAAGGGGTGCGAGAAATCGCTATTCAATCAGCCGCAATTCATTACGAATTTGATCGACCGCTCGCGACAAAATTAAGCGGTCGATCTGAAATCGATGCCCGCACGGTGGTCCAGGTTGGCGCGGGTTCTATCGGGTCCCATGTCGCCACGGTTCTCGCCAAGGAAGGCCGTTTCGAGTGGATGTTTATCGATGAGGACCAATTGCTTCCCCATAACGTTGCACGGCACTGGGCGTCGAACGTAGCTGTAACGACTTCGAAAGCAGAGTATCTGGCGCGCATGATCTCTCTCACCCTGCACGCCGAAGAACCGATTGCTGGCTTTATTCATGCCGATGTTACATCGCAAGAAGAAGGTCGCGACGAAATCGAAGCCGCCTTTGATGAAGCGGACTTGATATTCGATGCGGCGGCATCACCGATGGCCGGTCGCTACGTTTCTGACCATCCTTCGTCCGCAAGGCGCGCGAGCTTCTTTTTTAATCCGCGGGGAGATTCCGTTGTCTTGCTCGTAGAGCCTGCGGACCGCGCGCTGACGCTTCGGGATATCGAATCTCAATATATCGGCCACATCGTGCGGGAAGTTGAACTGGAAGAGCATTTGCTCCCACCAACAGGCCAATACGCATATACCGGTGCTTGCCGTGCAATCACGAACCTTACGCCCGAAAACCAGGTTATGGCTTTGAGCGGACTTGTGGCCGGATGGCTTGGCCGCGCCATTGATCGGGATGCAGGTCTCATAAGGATTGGTAGCTTGCAGGATGAAGGCGGCGTTTCCGTTTTCGAGCCTGAGATGCCGCCCATGGTGCGATTTCAAGCGAATGACTGGACGATCACTTTCGACGATGGCCTTGTGCATCGCATACGTGAAATGCGTCAGGCGCATCTTCCGGCGGAAACTGGCGGGGTCGTGATAGGTGTCGTAGACATCCCTCAGAAGCACATACAGCTTATCGAGGCAGCTTGTCCGCCTGGTGATAGTCGAGGCACGCCCAGTGGCTTCGTGCGGGGCGTGGAGGGGGTTTCCGAATACCTCAAAGACGTCGAGAAACGCACGCAAGGCAATGCTCGCTATGTCGGCGAGTGGCACTCGCATCCAGAAGGGGCATCGACGCGGCCGAGCGCCATTGACCTGCGTCAAATCGATTGGCTCGCATCAATTTGCGAAATCGAATCGTTGCCTGCCTTGATGCTGATTGTCGGCGACGATGATATCAGGGTGGTCTTTGCTGACGTTGAGGCTGCGCCGGTCGCCGAGGGCGAAGCGGTGACAGCAGGCGGAGAAGTGGCCTGTGGCTGAAGAGCGAATTGGCCTGGCGCTTTCAGGCGGCGGATCTCGGGCGATTGCGTTCCATCTTGGTACTCTGCGCGCACTGAACAAACTCGGACTACTGGAGCGTCTCGAAGTCTTGTCGACGGTTTCCGGGGGGAGCGTTATCGGTGCCCTCTATGCGGCGCACGAGGGGGATTTCGAGAGCTTCGAAGAGAAGGTCAAAGGCCTCCTGAGGGCGGGACTGGTTGCCCGCTCCGTGAAGAAGGCCGTCACATCGTGGGAAGGTCCTCTGGCGGCCTTTTGTTGGAGCCGTCTCGCCGCATGGACTCTTGCCAACAAGCTTCTCACATTCTTGTCGTGGACGGCTTCCTGGCCGCTTTCAATATTCTTTCCCGCTGTAGATCGAAAGAAATGGATAGTAGGTCGTTACCCTGCTCCATTCATGCGGCATGCAAGTAGAACCACCATCCTGAAGGCGGTTCTGAACGACGACGTGTTCCAGAAACGGACTTTGCAAGACATCCAGCAGGGGAAGCCTGAGCTCATTGTGAATGCCGCAGATCTCAGGACAGGTTCTGCATTCTACTTCTCAGCGCGTGCATCCGGGTCATGGCGCCTTGGTGAGCTTGGCAACAATAACGTTCTTCTGGCACACGCGGTTTCGGCATCGGCCGCCTACCCGCTCGCGCTCCCTGCGCTTGATGAAGCCATGGGGTTCAACAAGAAGGACGGAACCCGCCGTGTCGAGCGCGTGACGCTGACCGACGGCGGGGTATACGACAATCTCGGCCTATCCCCTTTGTGGCCAGATCGCGACCCGGATATCAGCCTGCTCGCCAGAAAGCTGGATATAATTATCTGCTCGCGCGCCGGGAACGGGCTTCGCTTCGATGAACCTAGCCAGCTACTCCTGTCGAGAATGGAAGGCGCCTTCAACTGCATCCTTGGACGCGCCGAGAATGCGGCAACCAAAAGGCTCTTTGACCTGAGAAATGCCGGGACGCTCAAAGGTTTTGCGATGCCGTATCTTGGGCAGGATGACAGTCGCCTAAAGTTTCCGCCTTCCGATCTCGTAACCCGAGAGGAGGCCATCAACTATCCGACAGACTTTTGGGGAATGTCCGACGATTGGATTGAAAAACTGTCGACGCGCGGCGAACAGTTGACCATAGCCACCATCAAGGAACATCTCCCCCATCTCTCGGCGGATTGATCTTGGGCGACCGTCCTCTCTCTTGCATAAAGCGATCGCACTCTCTGTGGAGTATCCAATCCTGGAGGATGAGATGATCGACACCGAACTGATGGGAGCTTCCCGCCGGATCAATGATATCGACGTGCCGCTTGATCGGGCGCTGGAGGGAATGGAAGACGCGGCCGAAGACAGAGCGCTTTCGATTGCGTGGGCCAGACGAGCGCTCGAGATTGAGCCGTGTTGTACCTCCGCGTTACTGGTCCTCGCGGAACATGCTCCGACCGCGGTCGAGCGTATCGCGCTCCTGAAAGAGGTGATCAGCACCTACAGGCGGAGCGTTCGCGATGGCCAGCGGGGCGAGATCACATCCATCTGGGATAGCGGCGCAAAAAACATTCTGGCGGCCGTCGCTTTGCTGGGCGACGAGCTTGCGGATCTCGGCGATATCGAAGATGCGAAAGCATGCTACCGAGCGGTGATTGAGCGCGATGAGGATGACCGACTTGAGGCCGGGGCGTCGTTGGAAGCTTTGATGGCTAGTGGGGTGGCGTTTCGAGCTTGAGAGCGGACTAAGGTATCTAGTTCCGAAAATGGAAGCTCTCTCCCGTAAGATTAACCGTCTGCGCTTCGGAATCAGGATTGCCGCGACGCTGTCTGGAAATCGTGTTGCTTGCCTGTACACCGTCTCTTGCATGCAATGAGCCTATTCTCGGAAAGACAAAGCAAATTGGAGGATGAAATGGCTGTCAATGAGCTAGTGATAGAGACATCTGAATCGGTGTCTCGAAAACAAACATTTGCCACGCCAAAGCATCGGAAGGACGTCGAAGGCAACATCTGGATACTTGATAGGGCGATGACTCGTGGATCGGTTCCGTCGGCCAAATATGCTTTGGGGGAACTCTGTGACAACCCGTACGCGGAGACATTTTATAAGTCTAAAATAGAAGAAGGATATCGGTGGCTCGAATCGGCAATCTCTTACGAAAGCCTGCATGGATCTTGTTCTTTGCTTGACATGAATCATCCCCTTAACAGGGAGATACTTTGTCACATGATCAATAATCCGTATAGATAAAATATTTCCATAAAAAAAGTGTATACGGATTATGATGATTTATGTGTAATTTTTATTGCTATATTCAAATTGTTCCATAGATATTTCATCAAAGGTCGAGGCAAATTCTTTAGCTTCGATCTGGTTTTCCAGCAAACCAGATCGAAATATTGCGTCACTCTTTATACAAAAAATCTCTGATTCCAAATTTTTCAATTCTATGACTTCAGTTCCATTGCCCATTTTTGAAATCATGATTTCTTCAGAAATGCTCAGTGTCTCTGCAAAATCAAAACAAACCTCAATCGAGGAAAAGGGACAAGTTATTATCCGCCCATACTTTCTGACAAAGTAAAAAACTTTTCCTCCGTCGATGATCTTGATAACATCAATCCCTTTTGAGAATGATTTAACAAAAACAATCTTAAAATTAAGGTCGGATGTATAATTCAATATTGTCTTTGTTATGCATTTTGACGGTGTGCTTCTCTTATGGGCAATATCTTTTTGATAAATATTTTCAGCTTCCTTGAGCTCGGCTGATGTATTAAAAAATCTGGGTTTAGGCGATGAGGGCGCTAGGCACCACGCAAGCAAAACGGTCTTAGAGCCTATCAAGAACGGTACTGCTGCCGTAGATCTGCTCACTCTCACCGTGATTGGGGAATCCATGCTGGTCCTCGCCGTTCCTGATGTGACATTCAGATAATCGACGCAGTCCTAACAAATCAACAATTTTCAGGTGTAGCCGCCCGCGCTCGCATGAAATCGGTTGATCATTGATTTTCCTAGGTTTCTGGCGCTGCGAAGCCAGCAACTCCGGCATTCTGATACTACTAACATGGCAAGAGACCATGTTATGTGGCAGCCGACAGCACCGTGGGATCTCATTCCGTCACGGAAGGAAACGGGCAAGAAGCGGAGATAGGGAAAAAATCATCAATCCTATTAAAAATTCCTATCGCCGCAGCCGTTTTTGACTGTGTGGATTTCAGGGAGGACTGAAGCTTCAGACTGCGATGCCGCGCTTGGAGAGTGAGCGGAACAGGACAAGCGCACCATCTTCCCATTCCGGCAGGGCGTCCGAACGGCCAACCACGTTCTCCAGGCACCCGAGCCGCGAGCTGGCAATCCGAACAATGTCGCCGAGCTTGTGGGTGAAGCCTTCGCCGGGCCGGTCCCGGTCGTCGGTGGGGGCGAACAGGGTGCCGGTATAGAGCACGGCGCCGTCCGGGTACTGGTGACAGTCGAACATCTGCTGCGCCAGATCTTCCGGATCGCGGCTGATCACCCGCATGGTGCTGGAGCCGCTCAGGACATAACCATCCGTGCCGGTAACCTCCAGCGACAGGTCTGCGTTGCGAATGTCGGTCATGGTGAAGTGATCGTCCAGCAGCCGGATGAACGGGCCGAGGCTGGCCGACGCGTTGTTGTCCTTGGCCCGGCCGAGCAGCAGGGCGCTGCGCCCCTCGAAGTCGCGCAGGTTCACATCATTGCCAAGGGTGGCGCCGGCGATCTTGCCGTCCGGTCCGCAGACCAGCACGACTTCCGGCTCCGGATTATTCCAGTCCGAGCGCGGATGCAGCCCGACCCCGGCACCGTGCCCGACCGAGGACATCGGCTGTGCCTTGGTGAAAATCTCCGCATCCACACCAAAGCCGACCTCGAGATAGGGTGACCAGAGATCCTTCGCCAGCAAGGTTTCGCGTAATTTCATCGCTTCGTCCGAGCCCGGCACGATGGAGAACACATCGTCGCCGATATCCCGGCCGAGCTGCGCCCGGGCCTCGTCCGCCTTCAGCGGATCGCCCTTGGTCATTTCCTCGACCACGCGCTCGATCATGCTGTTCGGAAAGGTCACCCCGGCGGCCTTGATGGCCTGCAGGTCAATGGGGGAGAGCAGGCGCGGGCCTGTCGCCTTCGGATCGAAGCTTGTCTCCAGAATGTCGCCGATCTTGCCGATCACGGAGCCTTCGGCCCCGCGCACGATACTGGCCGGGCAGGCGGCTTTCAGGGCATGGGTTATGGTCGGCAGGCGGGCGGTGATATCTACGACGTCCTCACCGCGCAGGGTGCAGACAGCCGGACCCTCCGGTGTCATGACCCGTCCCAGAAGTGTCGCTTTCTCCCGGTCGACCGGCAGGTCCTGTGCGATACGGTCGCTCATCTCTTGTCTCCTCCCATGCCTCGGCCCACACTTGCTGCATCGCGCTTCTTGCGGCGCGGTGAGCCGTCGGACTCTTCGCTCGGGCGGATTATGGCCTCTCTGGGATACAAAATACCAGAAAAATGAAAGCCGGTTGCGCATCATGGAGGACACGCTGCTACCGGCGGGCTCACTCATCCAGGATTCGGCTTCGGGCTAGCGTCACGGGCGGAAAATTTCACGGGCTGGAAACCCGGCAATGGGCGCCGTTCGGTTGTAGTAAAAGAATTTCCTTGCAACTTCACCCGCGACGTGGCTTTTTGCTGATGTGCGCTGCGCGTAGATGATGAGCATATCGTCAGCAGTGTAAATTCTCGCAATACGTCGTATCGATCGTTGCCAGAACGCCCAACTGGGCAGATTAACAGAACGGCAGCTGATCTACGCAAGCTTCCAGAACAGAAAAAGGCCACCTTCCGCTGCCAGTATGGCGCGATCAGGGGGTGACCGGTGAAAGAGCCTACTTGAAACAGTTTAACGACCTTGGCCAAGCCAAGTCCCACCTTCGAGCCGTATCCGCCGAAGGACACAGCATTCCCACTCAAACTCCCATTCAGGACGATGTGATCCCTGCTACAGAGGTGGCTGGGCGCGTGTCGCATCACGCCAACGCAGCCAAGAGCACGTCCCAGACCCAATCCCGGCGTTCCGGCTCTGCCCGGCGTCCGGTTGAAAAGAATGCGCGCCGTCCCGACATGTCGGGCGAACGCACACCCGGCCCCGATGCTCCGGATGCAGGCTTGTTCCGCATGCTGGGAAATATCGGCGCCGCAACACCAGCTGTCCCCGCCTGAAGGCGGCAACAGAAAACGTCAATCCAGACTAACGATCAGTATAAGGAATATGATCATGGCTACAGGTACAGTGAAATGGTTCAACACCACCAAGGGTTATGGCTTCATTCAGCCGGATGATGGCAGCAACGACGTGTTCGTTCACGCCACTGCCGTCGAGCGTGCAGGCATGCACGGCCTGAACGAAGGCGACAAGATCAGCTACGACATCGAAGAAGACCGCCAGCGCGGCAAGTCTTCCGCTGTCAACCTGCAGACGAAATAATCATCGTCTTCCAGGACAAGCCCGGGCGGCGCTGTTCCCTGGAATAGCGCCACCGGGTCGGCCTTTCGGGCGGGGTTCACGAACTTCATCCGCGACGGTCTAGAAAACGCCAATCCATTTCATGGGTTGGCGTTTTTGTTTTTGCTCACCCGCCGCGCCGGACGATCTGTTCGCGGTGGAAGGTATAGATGCCGCTGCCGACGACGATGGCGGCGCCGATGATTGTCGCCAGGTCCGGCAGGTCGTCGTAGATCAGGTATCCCCACAGTACGGCCCAGGGCAGCATCAGGTAGTTCAGCGGTTGCAGGACGCTTGCCGGGGCAAGTGACAGGGCCTTGATCAGCAACCCGTGACCTGTCAATCCGATGGCGCCGATCCCCACCATCAGGGCCAGCCCTGACCAGTCCGGCGTGACCCAGAAGAACGGACCGACGCAGGTCATCGAGACGAGCCCGGTGATGCCCGTATAGAGCACCGTCGTGCTGGCCTCGTCATGGCGTGCGGCCCGGCGCGTCAGGACCTGGTAGAGGGCGAAGAGGGCAATACCGAACAGGGGCACCAGCAGCATCGCATCGAAGGCGGCAAAGCCCGGCCGGATGATGATCATCACCCCAACCGCACCGACACCGATCGCGCTCCAGCGCCGGATCCCGACCTGTTCCCGCAGGAATGGCACGGACAGGGCGGTGGTGATCAGCGGGCCGGCGGCGGCGATGGCCTGGACATCCGCCAGCGGCAGATGGCGCAATGCCACGATGAAGACAAGAATCTCGCCGGACAGCAGGAAGCCGCGGGTGAGCTGTAGCAACGGTGCGCGGGAGGTGAAAACCCGGCGCCCCCGTTTGTGCAGGCCGTGGGCCAGCGTCACGCTGGCAAACACCATGTAACGGACCCAGAGGATTTGCGGCGCCGGATAGATCTGCGCTGCCATCTTGGTCAGCGTGTCCATCACCGAGAAGGCGAAGGTGACGGCGAACATGATGCCGACACCGGCGCGTGTGCCCTCTGCGTCCTCGGGCGCTCCGAAACGGTCGTTTGTCATATCTGTGCCGCGCCCCCTGCCGGTGCCGGGCGGTTCCAAATACCTGCCGCTTCCGGAGGGCTCCACTTGACAGTGATCGCCGCCCGCTGTCTAGCGCTATGCGGGTGGACGGCGCTCTGCGTAATCAGACCGTGGCGACGGGGGTGGCCGGTGAGCCGACGACGCCGGGCAGGCGCAGTGGCGGCGCGGTCAGAAGGAAGCGCGACCGGCCCGTCTCGCGCAGCCACAGTGCCAAATCGTGCAGGTACCAAAGCTCGCCAAGATGGACGCCGAGCTTGAAGATGCAATGGTGGTGCAGCGGCATGAACACGGTGGCGTCGTCCGGCAGCGGCGCATGCGGGTCCTCGACGCCGTAATTGTCCGCGATCAGCACCGAGAGACCGCTGTCGGTGATCCAGTTCAGCAGGCGCTCGTCCCGGCCGTCCAGCACGCAGCAGGCATGCAGCAGCGTGTCTTCGTCCGGCTCCTTGTTCATGTCCATGATAACCTTGGTGAAGGCGGTATGCAGCAGCACCATGTCGCCCGGCTCGACGACCACCTTGTCCGCTTCCATGATCTTCATGAGCTGGTCGTAGCCGACATAGGTCCGTTCCCGGCCGAGATGCTTCTCGATGTCGATCAGCACGCCCCGGCCCTGCACGCAGGTCTCGGCCATGTTCTCGATGCCGAGCCGCTTGGCGTCGGTGCCTTCGAAGCGGGTGTGCTCGCTGCCCGGCTGCTCGCTGGTCGGCCCGGCTATATGCTCGCCGCCGCGCCAGCCGTTGTAATAGACGATCTCCGCCTCGCCATCGCCGTCCGCATCGAAGCGCGCGCCGATATGGCACAGGCTGTCCCACTGGGTCGAATATTGCAGGCAGAGCAGCACGGAATCGTCGGAGACGATATCGACCAGGCGCTCGTCGTTGAGCCCGAGCGGAAAATTGAAATTCGCCAGCCCGCCGCGCGCGGTGGCGAAATGCCGGGGCGGGAAGCGCCGCGGGTTGAGCAGGCGTTTTCCCGGATAGTCCAGCGGCAGGGACAGGCAGAAGGTCTCGCCAGTCTGTACCTCGGCCACGCCCTGACGGACCTTCTCTGCCGTGAGCAGATTGATCCGGCCCTTCTCGTCATCCGCCCCGAAATCCCCCCAGGTCGACCCCTCGGGACGGTTCTTCCACCGCTTGCTCATGCTTTCCTCGCCGTTGTTTCTTGTTTTTGTGCGCCGAGAGGGCGCGGGACTGGGAGAGTGTCCGACGGGTGGGGCGGGGATGGCAAGGGAAAGGGGCGAGGAAACGGGACCCTTAAAACTGCGACACTCTCGATGGACAAAGAGACATTCGGCACAGGACGGGTTCTCCTATTCGCCTTATCCTGAGGTAGAAATAAAAGCACAAAGAAACGGCGCTCTTTTTACCAAGGCATACCAGACTGATGACGAGCTACGATCCGAACCTCGCGGGAGTACTTTTCGGAACTGACTATAAATGGGGCTCTGTGACCGAACTCGGTCAGCCCGAAACGCTCACCTATTCCTTCATGGAGACGCTTCCGGATTATTACGCCCCGTCCGATGTCACGCTCTTCGCCCCGATGACGGAGGCTGCAAGGCAGGCCGCGCGGGAAGCCCTCTCCGACTGGGAAGCGGTCTCCGGTCTTCGCTTTATCGAAGTGGAGGATAATGTTGGTGGCGATATACGCTTCGGCATGGATAGTGCGCTGCCCGATAGCGAGCAGTATGCCGGCTACGCCTACCGGCCGATCGCTCCCGATTCAGAATTTTACGAACGGAACCAGAGATACGGCGATGTCTTTACCTCCCAGCTGTATGACTACAATCTCACTCCCGAAGTGGGAGGATACGGATATTACGTTCTGCTGCACGAGATCGGACATGCCGTCGGTCTGAAGCATCCGTTTGAAGAGCCGACTCTGGCGGCGGCGTTCGACGATATCCGCAACACTGTCATGTCCTACACTTTTCTGGCCGGCTTGGACGAACCCAGACCAATGGATCCGGCCTGGCTCGACATTCACGCGGCACAATTTCTCTACGGTGTTCCGGGAAGTGGTTCGGCCGGTGTCACCGCCTGGGGATCAGACTCTACGGAGCTCTATACGGCTCCCGACGGGATATCGCGCTATCTCGCGAATGGCGGGGACGACTGGGTTCTCATGGGGGAGGCGGAAGACATTGTTCTGGGCGGGGACGGGGACGACACCCTGTCCGGTGCCGAGGCGTCAGACAGGCTCTATGGTGGTGCAGGAGATGATTTTCTCGACGGTGGCACGGGAGATGACGGGCTGAATGGTGCCGGCGGAGACGATCTGCTGATTGGCGGCGGCGGCCTGGATGTCGCCAGCTATGATGCCTCGATCCTGGTGGACAGGTCCGGAGGCGTATGGCGTGACGGCGGCATTCTGGAGTTCGAGGGCCGGGATACGCTCGACGGTGTCGAACTGCTGCGCATGGCGGATCATGAAGTGGTGCTCACTCTCGACCGCGTCACAGACAGCGCTAATTTCGATGAAGGTCGCTATCTAGCCCTCAATCCGGACGTTGCCGCGGCTGTCGCGGCGGGGACTCTTCCATCGGGCCATGTGCATTACCTTGCCTTCGGCTTGAATGAGGGACGCCTTGCCGGATCAAGCTACAGCTTTGACGAGGCTTTCTATCTTGAGAATAACGCCGATGTCGCGGCTGCGGTCGCGGCCGGCGCCTATGCTTCCGGACGGGCGCATTTCGATGCCGCCGGAGAGGCCGAAGGGCGGAACCCGAACCCTCTCTTCAACGATACATTCTACCGAACCTACAATCCGGATGTTGCCGAGGCCGTGGCGGCCGGAGATTTTTCCTCTCCCTATGCACATTTCGAGGCTGCTGGCGGCAGGGAAGGCCGCGCGCCGTCGCTCTATTTCGACGCCGCCCGTTATCTTGAGGAGAATCCGGATGTAGCCGATGCGGGCATGAACCCGCTCGATCATTATCTGATGCATGGCCTCTACGAGGGACGGAGCGCCTATACGATCAGTGCGGATACGCCGGCTTCCACCTCTGCTGCAGCCACATCAGTCACGGGGCATGCTGCGACGGTTTCTTACGATCAGGTGGATTATTTCGGCTTGTGAGGGGAGAGCGTTATCTTGCCCCTCCGTTTTGCTGACTCCACCCCACGCCAGCCAATTCAGGCGGATAATCCTGAATTATAGAGACGCGCGATTAAATTGCTGCGGCCAAAAATCACAGGCGCCTGTGATCCGTTGCCGTCAGCCTTGAATTCAGTACCGTGTCTTTCCAACTCCAGATGCGTAACCGCAGAGAAAGAATCCCACGGTGGCGGACGAGCTATACGAGGTGCTGGGCGTCTCCAGGGACGCGTCCGGCGATGACATCAAGAAGGCCTACCGGAAGCTGGCGAAGAAGTACCATCCGGACCTCAATCCCGGCGACAAGGCGGCGGAGGAGACGTTCAAAAAGCTTCAGGCCGCCAACAACCTGCTGTCCGATCCGGAAAAGCGGAAACAGTACGATGCCGGCGAGATCGACGCCGAAGGGAACGAGACCCAGCAGCGCTATTACCGGGATTATGCCGGGGCGGGCGGCGAGCATCCCTACCAGTCGAGCGCGGGATACGAGGATATCAGCGACATCTTCTCGGATCTTTTCCGCGAGCATGCGCGGGGTGGTACTCAGGGGCGTGCCAGGAGCGATGCCCAGGCTGGCGATGGCGCCGCGTTTCGCATGCGGGGCGGGGATGCCCGGTATTCGATAGAAGTTTCTTTCCTCGAGGCTGTAAACGGCGCGAAGAAGCGCGTCACCATGCCGAATGGCAAGGTGCTCGACATGAGCATTCCGCCGGGACTGCATGAGGGGCAGGTGCTCAGGTTGCGTGGGCAGGGCATGCCGGGATATGGCGGCGGAGCGTCCGGCGATGCCTATGTCGAAGTGCACATCACGGCGCATCCCGAATTTCGCCGCCATGGCAACAACATCCATACAGAGCTCCCCATAGGTCT
>TARA_R110001599_G_scaffold26390_1_pt1 | contig 19817 bp, 15 predicted proteins | sample TARA_R110001599 | Tara Oceans TARA_R110001599 (sample SAMEA4398360) | marine metagenome | biome: Polar Biome; feature: [MES] marine water layer (ENVO:01000295) within the mesopelagic zone...; material: water (ENVO:00002006), including particulate matter (ENVO:01000060) such as...... | reverse complement strand
GTCATATTGAAGCGGAGTTGTGGCACAGTTGCTGTTGCCACCAAATGCCCCGAGTCCAATCGTGTCCGTATCCGAAGTACAGAGGACTCCATCCGGACCATTCGGAATGATTGCAGCAGCAAGCGGTGAAAAATATGCTGCGGGAAGGCCGGGAATGAGACCTGCTGCTGCTGCTGCAAGCGTGTTCAATCCAGGCGCATAAATGTCGCGCCGACCGATATTGTTATTATAGTCCTGCCGTGAATCGAGCTTCACCTTCTGGTATGTACCGGAAAGCTGTGCACTGATCGGACCGAAATCATGTTCGATCTTGCCTTGGAAGGTCATCTCGCTGGTAAAATATTCCGGCGTGAAGGCGGTGTTGACCGTTCTGGAGTCCGCAGGAATGCCAATTCCCGAATATTGGTCCGGACCATAGAGGCTACCCAGCGCGAAAGCGGTCGGGATACCCTGCGTGGCCAGAAACTCCTGTGAGGACAGCGCGGCGGTAAAAGTCGAATTGGCATTGAACGACTGCGCATCGCGACGGCCGTTCAGACAACCCAGAATACCGGTCTCGTCTCTTTGGCAATATTGTTTCTGAATCCGCATCCGGTTGTCGCTTTCGCGGAAATAGGAAGCCATCAGGTCAATCGTTGTATCCGGGCCAGCCTCGAAACGCAGAGAACCGCGGATCGAGTAGAGATCGCGATCATCCAGATCAGGTCCGCCATTCAGATTGGTCGTGTAACCATCCCGCTTGACGTAGATACCGGCACCGCGGAAAGCGATATTGTCGCCGATCGGCACGTTGACCATGCCCTTGACCTTGATGGCATTGTAATTGCCATATTCGGCATCACCGGAAGCCTCGAATTCGCCCATTCTCGGCTTGGCGGTAACCACATTGACCACGCCTGCGGTCGCGTTACGCCCGAACAGGGTGCCTTGAGGACCGCGCAATACTTCGACGCGCTCGAGATCGAAAAACTCTGTTTCAAACAACCGGGTTGAAAATAACGGCTGATCATTAAGATGGATCGCCGTTGCCTGATCGCACGACACGCCCACGCAGAGATCGCCGATCCCGCGGATCGTGAAGCTGGAACTGGTGAAGTTGGTTTTGGTAAAAGTGATATTGGGAAGGGTCAGCTGAAGATCGGAACTATTTTCGATCTGCTGGGCTTCCAATGCTTCACTGGAAAATGCCGAAACCGCAATCGGCACGTCCTGAGCACTTTGAGCCTGTCTCTGTGCAGTAACAATGATGATGTTGTCGTCGACATCAGCTCTGTCATTCTGCGCATAAGCAGGCACTGAAATTGCAGTTATAGCAGTAGCGGCTAACAATAGCGATTTACGCATTTCTCTCTCCCCAAATCCGAACATTCCATCGGAGAGTGGCATTTTTGCTCATCCCCCCAGACGAGCAGATACTCAACTAATCGCGCGATTAAGTCCAGCCAGAAATGCAAAAAGCGCATTCCAACATTCTATTTTTGCATCATAAGAAGGAAAATTGATGTAATTTTGATACAAAAAAGCCCCGCCAGTTTCCCGGCGGGGCTCTATTTTACCGAAACAGGTTCCGATTAGAATTTGTAACGGACAACCGCTCCATAGGTGCGCGGCGCGCTTGGATAGCCCGAAACCGTGCCTGCCTGTGCAACGCCGTCAAACACGGTCGTAAGGAACTGGTCGTTGAACAGGTTGCGAACATAGCCGCCAACTTCAAAGCCGTTTTCAAGCTTGAGCGTCATCGAGCCGTTGACCAGATTGACCTCGCGCCTGAAAATCTGGGTGTTGCCCAAAGCAGCGTTATAGGTCGGTAAGCCATTGTTGATCGGCGTATTGCTTTCATGGCTATAATCGATCCGCGTGATCAACTTGTTCCCGCTGCCGCCAAATTCGTGAGAATAGGTTGCCGAAGTCGAAATAGCGAACTCGGGGATCCCTGCAGGCGTTGCGCCTGTCAGGTCACCCAGGACACTGCCCGTGAAGGAATCGAAGAGCGGATCAAGATAGGTCATCGCGAATGTGAAAACCAAGCCATCGGTCGGGTTGATCGTGCTGTCAAACTCGATACCCTTGACTGATTGCTGGCCTGCATTCTGCAAGGCAAAACCAGTACCGGTGAAGGCAAGGCTCTGGAAGCCCTTGATGGTCTGGTCGAACAATGCGAGGTTGAAGCCGAAGCCTTCCCACTGACCTTTCACACCAACTTCATACACGGTGGCATTTTCCGGCCCTGCAAAGCGCGAACCGCTTGACAGGTTAGGCAGTGCCAGACCGGCATCGAGGACTGGCGAAGAAGGAGCCGCGAAGGTCGAACCGCCAGGGCCTGCAACGAAATCGGCACTGGAAGGCCGGCTATCGCGCGACAGGTTGACCGAACTCGCCTTGAAGCCCGTTGCATAGCTACCGTAAACATTCACTTCTTCCGAAACGCGATAGGATGCGCGCAACAGATAGGTGAACTTGTCATCGCGGGTCTTGCCGTCTTCAACAGCGTTCGGGATGGTCAGGAAAGGTGGCTGGAACTGGAACGCAGAGAGGCCAATAAAGGGATTTGCTGCAGATTGCGCCGCCGCAAGCAGCGCCGTTTGGTTGGCCGCAGGAAGTGCCTGGAATTGATCCCGTGTCGTTACAGTGCCTGCAGTTGCCAATGTGATGAATGCATCAACCAGATTGATCTGGCCCAGCGGATCGAAGCTTTGCTGAGCGAGAGCAAAATCCTTCTTGTCGTCGGTATAGTTGAAACCACCAGTAAAAACGAGGCCGTCTACCGGTTCAAAATCAACCGTACCGAAGATCGAATAAGACGTGTTGTCCATCGAAAATTGCTCGGCAGTAAGCAACGGCGTCAGGAAAATCGTTTCCTGTTGCAGACCCAGACCTGCTTCAACCGCGTTGAATACACTCGGGTTGCCCGCGACGATATCTGCCGGGTTTCCACCAGCCAGAAGCTCGAAGAAGTCACGAATCTGGGTGCCGTTTTCAATCTGGCTTATCTGCGAAATGCTTTCGTCGAAATAATAGCCGCCGAGCAAGAAGTTGACAGGACCGTCAAAGTCCGATGTGACCCGGAATTCCTGGGTCAGCGTCTTGACCTTCTGGTTGCGGGTTTCGTTGGCGATGTCCAGGCTGCTGTAGTCAATGTCCGAAACGAACAGGTTCTTCAGTTCGCGGTAGGAAGAGATCGACGTGAACGAAAGCGGTCCTGCGTCATAATCGACCTGGATAGAGCCGCCATAATTGTCGACCTTGTTGATCGGAACCTGGTTGAGATACGCATCATATCCGAAACGATCGGTCGAGAACTGGCCACCAAGCAACTGGATCGCGCCGGCGGTTGGTCCGGCAACAACCGTTGTCACCTGACAGCAGATTTCGTCAATCCGGGAATAATCACCGATCGCGCGAATCTTCAGATCCGGTGTTGGTTCAAACAACAATTGGCCACGAGCTGCCCAGCGGTTCCGGTTGTTCTGCTCTTCGTTCAGATTGACGATATTCGCATAGCCGTCGCGTCGGTTATAGCTACCGTCAACCGAGAAGGCGATATTGTCTGTCAGCGGGCCGGTGATGTCGCCTTTGACCACGACATTATTATAATTGCCGTAAACAGCTTCAACCGCACCGCCGAATTCGAACTGCGGCTCACGTGTTACCACCGAGATCACGCCGGCAGAAGCGTTCTTGCCGAACAGCGTCGATTGCGGGCCGTTGAGCACTTCGATACGCTGGACATTGGGAAGATCGGACAGAGCAGCAGCCGAACGCGACCGGAACACGCCGTCAATGAACACGCCGACGGATGGCTCGATGCCGAAATTATTGTCGCCGTTACCGAAGCCGCGAATGATGAAAGTCGATGCCGAAGAAGTCTGGAGTTGGCTGACACGCAGCGAAGGAGTAACCGACTGCAAGTCGAGCACGTCACGGATCTGGGCATTTTCGAGGGTTTCGCCGGTCGTGACCGATACCGAAATTGGCGTTTCCTGCAACGTGGTTTCACGCTTGGAAGCGGTGACGATGATTACATTGTCGTCAAAAGTTTCTTCCTGCTGGACATCCTGCGCATAGGCAGGGGCAGTTGCGATGACACCGCTAAGAGCAGTGGCGGCCAAAAATTTTGAGATATTCATTTATGTCTCCTGCGCCTCGATCATTTTGTCGTAGGTCTGAAATTGAATGGAGCGGACTGCCCATTTCAACGCGGACCACTGGTCGAAAGCAGGAAGATAGTCCAGCGCATAACATCTATAAACGCCGTGTTACTGCGCTTTATTCCGAAAAACCCGCATAGCGTTGCAACTAGGCCACAGGCGGATATTATTCTCCCGAATATGGAGGCCTGCAATCCATGAGGACCAATGTCCGAATCGCCGGAATAATTCGTCACACCGCACTTGGAATGCGACATCTGGGCTAATGGTCATTAATCCAGATGAGAGACTATTGTGAAAGATGGTCAATTTCGGACGCGGGCAAAATTACCCGAAATCGCGTAATCCAGAAATTCGTGGGGCAGAACATGGCCTTTGCGGCCTGGCAAAAGGGCACTCAGGTTTCGATCGTCCGTTTCTCCCATCGGCGTCAAATCAATGGTGCGGGCCATTCGCATCCCAAATACTCCAACAACTCTGGCCAGGGTCGACAACATGCCGATGAGCGAAAACCATTTTGCGCGAACGCCCCGGGACAGGCGTGCGGCAAGCGGAATAATCTTGATGCTTTTGACTATCGACGGGAAAACCTGGTCGGGCTATTGATGGAGTAACAGGGAAGCAATGATCGGTTCTCTCGTTGTTTCTCTCACCGGAGTTTCTAATGAAGCGAACAAATATTTTGCTGACTTTTATATGCGCAGCGCTAGCGCCATCGATTGCTCTGGCATTGCCCAGCGAGAAAAAGTCGCAAATTCTGGCTACGGACGACCATCAGAATATCGCGCGAACATTGGAACTTCCTGACGGTTTACCCGATCGAGACGTGGCAAATCTTGCAGACGGTAGCATATGCCTGGACGGCGGGATCCAATGTTTTTCAATGAGCTACCAGGATCCGGATGCGATTGCAATTTTGGTACAAGATCGCGGTTTCGGAAAATCCTCTCCCAACGCGTCACTGAGCGTGGCTCTGAAGAGCAATTTTGACGAAAATTCCACCGTCAGATTGTGGGACAATTATATTGCACGAGACAAGGATCAAAATTCCCGAGGGCCAGATTATATTATCGGTGTTGTAGCAACAGTGTCGGAAACATATTCCGGCGGTGGCGCAGGTTCTTCGGTGCTCTATCTTTATGACCTGCAGGGAGTCGGCACGAAATATCCCACCGCCCGCGAGATATTGGCAGTCCCCTTTGATGGCGAAAAAACCATCCGCGCCTGCTTTTCGGAAAAGGATGTCAAAAACCGCAAGGGGGCATGCCATGATATTTATGAATTCACGGGGCGCATCACATTGGCCCCAACGACACACGATACTTGGCCTGTCCTGAATTACAGCGCCAAAGCCGCCGCCTATCCACGCGGCGTCAATCTGGACACAGATAATAGTGCGCGGATAATGACCAGTGCGGATCTTGTTAGCGAAACGGACACAGATTGCACCTATTCGAGAACAGCACATTATAACCCGCTGACCGCGCGATATGAATTTGCCGAAGCAAGCCCTGATTGCCGCGAATATCTGGTGCGCTATGGCGAGTGAAACCCGCTGAAAAGGATCCGGTCGAAAGGTGAATTATATCACGGGGCATCGCAACGCTGCCTCGAAGGCGGCGCCTCTCCGCAAACGATTCCCGAATCTGCGTTACAGACGGAGAAGCACGAAAAATCGGCACAGATATTTCCGTAACAATACCTATCGCGACCATTCCGGCATCCGCCTAGTTTGAACCGATCTGGCAGGGTCGATCGCATGCCCTGTTGTTCGAACGGGAAGGACAAAGTCGTGCCAGTGACAAACATGTCATCAATACGCCGAGATTGATGGCGGAACCGGAAACCTCATTCTCCGGGCAGGAAGGCAGCCTTTATTCCATTCGCGGCCTGACCAAGGTTTATGGAGAGGGGCCAACCGCGGTCCATGCTCTGCGCGGAATTGATCTCGACTTGCCCCGATCCTCGATGGTGGTTTTGCTCGGCGCCAGCGGTTCCGGAAAATCGACCTTCCTCAACATCGTCGGTGGTCTCGATGACGCGACAGATGGTCAGGTATTTTTCGAAGGCCGGGAGCTTACCGCTCTGGGCCCGTCCGAACTGACCGAATATCGCCGCAACTCGGTGAGCTTTGTGTTCCAATTCTATAATCTGGTCGCATCACTTACCGCGCGCGAAAATGTCGCGCTGATCACCGAGATCGCGGACGACCCCATGACACCCGAAGAAGCGCTGGCGCTCGTCGGACTGGAAAAACGGCTTGATCATTTTCCCTCGCAGCTGTCGGGCGGTGAACAGCAGCGGGTAGCGATCGCCCGCGCCGTTGCCAAACGCCCCAAGGTCATGTTCTGCGATGAACCCACGGGCGCGCTGGATAGCCAGACTGGCGTTATCGTGCTCGACGCCCTCGACCAGGTCAATCGCGAGTTGGGCACAACCACCCTTCTGATTACCCATAATGTCGTGATTGCGGAAATGGCAGATCGCCTGCTGCGTTTTGCTGACGGCGCGCTGGTCGAAGACCGCAACAACCCTCAACGCATCGCGCCGTCGGAGCTGAAATGGTGAGCCTGCCCGCCTGGCTGGGTGCGCTGGATCGCAAATTATTGCGCGATATCTGGCGATTGCGGTCGCAGGCCTTTGCCATTGCCCTCGTGATCGCGGCGGGCATCGGCATGGTGGTGATGTCATTCGGAATGATACGTTCGCTGGAGGCGACGCGCGATGCCTATTATGACCGCTACCGGTTCGCCGACATATTTGCCTCCGCAAAACGGTTTCCCGAACGCCAGATCGACGAAATCCGCTCGATCAATGGTGTGAGCATTGTCGAGGGCCGGATAACGTCGGGGGCGACGCTGGATATACCCGGCATATCCGAACCGATCACGACGCGCATCCATTCGCTGCCGCCAGGCGGCATGCCGCGCGTCAATGCATTGGTATTGCGCAGCGGCAGAATGCCCGACCCGAACCAGCCGACCGAAGTGCTGGCGAGTGAGAAATTTGCCGATGCGGCGCGCATTGGCCTCGGCGACAGGATCGAGGCGCTGCTTTACGGCAAGAAACAGATTTTGCGGGTGGTCGGAACGGTGCTCTCGCCTGAATATATTTATGCCATTGGACCGGGACAGATATTTCCGGACAATCGCCGCTTTGGCGTTCTCTGGATGGGCGAAAAACATCTCGCGGCCGCGCTCAATTCCACCAATGCCTTTAACGAAGCGCTGATCCGGCTTGAACGCGGCGCCAACGGGCAAGACGTAATCGACCGGATCGACACGATGCTGGAACGATATGGCGGGCGCGGCGCCACGCTCCGCAGCGACCAGATTTCAGACCGTTTCCTGGAGAATGAACTGGCACAGCTGAGCAGCATGACGGCGATCCTGCCACCGATATTTCTCGGCGTGGCGGCCTTCCTGATCAACATGGTGCTGTCGCGTCTGGTTGAATCGGAGCGCGAGATTATCGGGCTGCTGAACGCCTTTGGCTATCGCGGCAAGACGATCATGGCCCATTATGCGAAACTGGCGCTGATATTATCGCTGCCTGGTCTGATCATGGGGATGATGCTCGGCAACTGGATGGGCCGGGGACTCGCTGGCATGTATCAGGAATTTTTCGTGTTTCCGTTCCTGACCTATCGCGCCGGTTTCGATATTTTCCTGTTTTCCTGTCTTGTTGCCATGGCTGTCGTCTTGTTGGGGGCGGCGCAGACGGTCCGGAAAATTGGCAAGCTGACCGCTTCCGAGGCCATGCGTCCGCCGGTGCCGCCAAACTATTCCGGCGGATTTGCCAAACTGATCGGCAAAATCAGAAAACTGGACGAGCCGACCAGGATCATCTTGCGCGGTCTGGTCCGTCGTCCGGTCCGGTCCCTGCTGGGGTCTTTCGGTGTCGCGGCGGCGCTCGGCCTCTATGTGACATCGGCCGGATCGATGGACAATGTCGGGCTGATGACCGATCTGTTGTTCAACCAGGCCAATCGCGCCGATGTCAATGTGACCTTTGCCGAACCGCGCGACGAAAGAGTATTGCGCGAACTGGAGCGGCTGCCCGGCGTCATGCGCGTCGAGCCGGTGCGCTATGTTGGCGCCACGCTAAGTGCAGGCCATCTGTCCAGAACCGAAAGCCTGACCGGAATGAAGCCCGATGGAGATCTCAACCGGCTGGTTGATATAGACGGCGGGCTCACCCAGCCGCCGCCGCGCGGATTGATGATCTCCAGCATATTGTCAAAGCAGCTGGACGTTAAACCTGGTGACGAAATAAATGTCGAGATAACCGATGGCCGCAGGCCGCACCTGACGATGCCGGTTACAAGCATATTGAAAAGCCCGGTCGGCAATCCGGCCTATGTCGATTTTGAACGGCTGGGCCCGATCATGCGCGAAGCGCCGCTGTCATCCGGCGCCTATCTCAGTGTCGACCCGGACAAGGCGGACGCGCTTTACCGGCGGCTCAAGGACATGCCGATCATAGCCGGATTTTCCCAGCGGGCGGCGGCGCTTAATGGCATCGAGGAAACAGTGGGTGAAACCATGGGGATCGTCACTTTGTTCAACACGGCCTTTGCCGCTCTGATCGTGTTTGGCGTGGTCTATAACAATGCGCGGATCAGTCTGGCCGAGCGGGCGCGTGATCTGGTTTCATTGCGGGTGCTCGGCTACAGGCGTCCGGAAGTTTCCTATATTCTGCTGGGCGAACTTGCCCTGATTGTCATCGCCGGCCTGCCGCTGGGCGCGGTCTTTGGCTATTATCTGTCCAAATATCTGACGGCGTCGATGAGCGGGGATCTGTTCATCCTGCCTTTTGCCCTGACCGCGGAAACGGTAGCAATGGCGATATTGGTGGTGCTGTTGACAGCAGCGGTATCGGCCCTGTTTGTCCGCAGCCGGCTCGACCGGCTCGACCTCGTCAGCGTATTGAAAACAAGGGAGTGATTTGATGGCCAAGAAACATCTGTCCCGGCCCGGACCCAGAGTCCTGATTGGTCTGGTGGTAGCGGTGATCATCATTGCCGTCTTTTTCGCGCTGCGCACGCCGCCACTGGATGTCGATGTCGCCGAGGCTGTCGAAGCCCCTTTGCTTGTTACCATCGACGACGAGGGCGAAACCCGCGTCCGTGATATCTATGTCGTCGCCGCGCCGATTAGCGGGGAGTTGCAGCGGGTCGATCTGGAGGCCGGTGATCCGGTGGTTGCCGGACAGACCGTTGTAGCCCGGATCATGCCGGCCCAGCCCGATTTCCTGAACAGCCGCAATGAGGCCGAAGTGCGCGCGCAGATCAAGGCGCTGGAGGCCAGTGTGCAGTCCTCGGCGGCAAGAATCGGTCAGGCCGAAGCCGACCGCAAGCTCGCAGCAGCCAAGTTCAGCAGGATCGATGCCCTTTACGAACGCGGTTTTGCGGCCCGCACCGCGCATGATGCGGCCCGTGCTGCGCGCGACAGCAGCGCTGCGCGACTGACAGAAGCCCGTGGTGCAATGGATGCCGCCCGGTTTGAATTGCGCGCAGCGAGAGCGCGACTGATTGTGCCTTCCGCCTCCAAAACAAGCGGCAGCGCCCTGGCCGTCCGCTCCCCGGAAAGCGGTTCGGTGCTGCGGGTGGTTCAGGAAAGCCAGGCAACGGTCGCTGTTGGCACTCCGATCATGGAGCTTGGCAATCCTTCCGACATCGAGATCGTCAGCGATCTGCTTTCCGGCGATGCGGTAAAAATCAAACCGGGTAGCGCGGTCCTGATCGACAATTGGGGCGGTGACAAACCGCTGAAAGGCAAAGTGAAGCTGATCGAGCCGTTCGGCTTCACCAAAATCTCGGCGCTGGGTGTCGAGGAGCAAAGGGTGAATGTGATCATCGACTTTGTCGATCCGCGGATTGCGCGCGAACGGCTGGGCCACGGCTACCGCGTGATTGCAAGGGTTGTGGAATGGTCGGGCAATAAAGTGCTGCAAGTGCCGATCAGCGCGCTTTTCCGGGACAAGGGCCAATGGTCGGTCTTTGTCATGCGTGGCGGTGAAGCGCATCTGGTTCCGGTTGCGGTCGGGCGGATGAACGATGAGCGTGCCCAGATAACGAAAGGCCTTGAGGCCGGGGATGAAGTCATTCTGCATCCCAGCGAGAAGATCGAGGACGGACGCTCGGTCAGGCTGCGGGATGATTAGCATTTCTGGCTGATACGCTCTGCATGGTCTGGCAATTCCAGCACGATAGCGCAGCGATGGCGCTGGTTTGACATCCTCTATCAGCCTGAATTCTGAACTTATGCCTGAACCGGCGCGTCCAGTTCAAAACGTAGCGTTGATTTAGTGCGAATATCTTTTCGCTCAATATTACAATATCTTATGTAATGGTGCCCCATAGACTTTAAAGATGGGCACTCCAATCATTGGCGAATTTTGATCAATCTACCCTGAATTCAGCACATCAAGTCCAGTCGCTCTCAACCCAAAGGTCTTGTTTGTAGCTGAAAGCAGCCATTAGGCGCGCATTATTGACTTGCACCCGAACAGTAACAACTGCGTGGGAAGCATAATGGCAGGTTCACTGGGACGGTGGCTTGCAGGCGCCGCGAGACCAGTGCATTTTCCCATATGCCATCTTCAATATAAAATCGTCCTGTGACATGCTCTCGAGTTCCATGTTGAAGAAAGCCAAGGTCGGCTTGATCTTTATGTTTCTGCCATCGATTACATAGGTTCCTGGATTCTCGACTTCCGTTGTTGAATTGGTCTGATAGAGCAACGTCCCGCCTGGCGAAAAAATAAAGCTGAGCATTTCATCGCTCCGCTCGTCGCCCACGATATCATGCGTATGGCACCATTGGCCCTCGAGATAGGCGGGAGTCAGGCCGGCAGCTTGCGCCATATCGGGCGTTGCTGCAGCGACCAGATTGGCTGGTTCCGAGCCCGCTTCATCTGCCTGGCCACAGGATGAAAGAAGCAGGGAAAGGGTGAGAGCGAAACGTAATTTCATATTTGGTTCCTCATCGGGTTACAGAAAAATGATCGGACATTATGATAGAAGTCCCGTCAGGCAGCGCGGGCGCTCACAGCAAAGCGGGCCTAGTATCCCGTTGCATTTTCAACGCTGATGGCCAGCACGCGCTTGGCGCCCTCGTCCAATACCCGGATTACGATGGCTCCATGGCCGTTTCCTCTAAACGCAACGATTCCGGGCTTCGGTTTTCCGACGGAAAAAGGCTCATATCCGGCCGCGATCATGCGTTCATCATAGGCTGCCAGTAAATCTGCAGTGCTGGTCTGCGTGTTTCCTCGCAAAAGATATGTTTCGGCCATCGGATTCAATTTCATATTTTGCGTGGGTTCGAAATCTTCGGGAAGCCAGATGTCCTTCGGCATCCAGTCCATATCCTTGGGCAAAAACGCGGGTGGTGCATCCACCGCGGTAATATCCGGCGTGCCATCGGCCGAAGCCGCTGGCTGTTTCGGATCATCGGAACAGGCTGTGGTTAGCAATATCGGCGCAACCACGGTCAAAACTGCTCTGCATTCAAACATATTCTCTCTCCGTTTCGCCATTTCGTCAAAAACGGCAAAGTGCATCATGATTGCTCGCTACCCTTGGCGGGCCTCATCAATTGAACCGGTAACTGCCTGTATGGCTGCGGTAGGACAAAGTCGTGACTCCGTTCCTTACGGTTCCCGCATAGGAATATTGCCCGGGCAGAATCTGTATCGACACTTGCCCACCGGACCGGCCGATCTGTCCGGCATGAAGCGCGGCTTTGCAGATGTAGGAGTCATCAGTGTATATGTCGGTTCCCCATACCGGTCCCTTGACCGAAAAATTTGCCGGGCAAGAGCATCTCAGCGCCTTGCCGGTCCCGCGCCATTTGGCGGCGCCGTGGCATTCGCCGATATTCTCGCCGACAAGTTGAGCATCCGATTTTCCGAGCTTGTCCAGACCGATGCCAGCCAATATTGCTGCCGCATTTTTTTCGAAGGGGTTCCTGAATCTTTTTTTCTTTTCCTGCCCGCTGGCCGAAGCCTGCCCCGAATCCCTAGCGGACGAATCAACAAAACGGTAGCTGGCGGTATATTTTCCATAACTTCGGGTCGACACGCCATTCCGTTTCGTGCCGGCGTAGCTATTCTGACCTGGCAGCATTTGTATTGTCACGCGTCCACCGCTGCGATCCAGAACCGAGGCGTGGAGTGCTGTGGTGCAAATATAGGAATCCGCCGTATAGATATCTGTGCCCCACAGCGACGTGGAAATATTGAAATTTGCCGGGCAGCTGCAGGTCAGAATCTTGTCGGTTCGCGCCCAGCTCGTCGGAGCAGAACAAATGCCAATATCCTGCGCTTCCTGTGACACCGCGGGGAGACTTGCCGGTGAGGCCAATATCGGCGAAGATGAAGAAGCTGAAACAAATGTGATGGCGGCTAATATCGATCTGACGCTTGGCTTTTGCATTTCAGGATTTCCTTTGTCGTTGAAAATTTGAATGACCGGTGCGGTGATCCTCAGGATCATCGACAATCACCCCTTCAACGCAAAGCAATGGAAAATGCCGCCAAATTTAATAGCAAACTAGGTAGCGATTTTGGCAGCGGCCTTCTGGCAGGGAATCAAATATCGGTCGGGGAACGCCATTTTGGAGGCCCTCAGTCCGCGATACGCCATCGCTACAAACGGCTTCGCTTCGCTTTTCTTGCCTTGACCGATGAGCGCGATACCAATCCGGCAACGCGCCACTTCTATAGCGAAATGGCCTGCAGGCAACGTTGTCGAAAGGAGGGAATATGCCCGGCCCGCATCATCCTGAGCGTCTTGAAAACGGCCTTGCGCAATACGCATTTCGGCACGGGTTAGCGAAGGAAAGGCACGTCGGGGGTGATCGTCCGGCAAATGCAGCGCAAAAATCATTTCCGCTTCGCGCAAATGCTTTTCGGCCTCTCCAAATTGTCTGGTTTGCACCAGGGTTGCGGCTAGATTCTGGGCCACTTCACCTGCTTCCAATGATCGCATACCATGTTCGGATTGCGTCTGCGTCAGTAATTGCCGAAACTCCGATATTGCCGCCCCGGTTTGATTGGCCTCGTTCAAAGCCACGGCGAGATTGTTCCTGTGAAACAGATTGCCTGAATGATTGGAACCATAAGCTGTAACAGCAAGTTCGAGCGCCTTGCGATGATATTCTATCGACGCCTCTACTTTCCCCTGCCGCGCAGCCAGCCGGCCGAGATCGGAATAGATGATCGACAGGCGGGGGTGATCGTCGCCATAATATTTTTTGGCCAGATCAAGCGTGTTACCCAATTTTGCCTCTGCAGGCTCGCCTTCATCGAGCCCGGCCATCGACCGCCCCATCCCCGAACCGGCTTCGACCATGGCGGGGATCCGACCCAGCTTCTGTGCAAGCGATTCAACGCGCTGGAACAGCTTCTTCTGTTCGATCCAATTGCCTTCCTGATGCCAGGCCGCCAGCAACAATATGTCGAGTGCATGAATATCATCGCGATTGTTCCGCTCAAGCATGACCAAGGCTCTGTCCAGTTTGACCTGCCCCGCTTTCCGGTCGCCATTCAGGCCTTGCAAATAGCCTAGATAGGCAAGGGCCGAGGCATAGGCATTGTCGTGCGGCGCATTGGCACCGTCCAGCAAATCTACCGCTTCTGCAGCCAGTTTTTGTGCACCTGGCAGATCATCGGCACGCTGGCGGCCCCGCGCTGTCCAGCCGAGCAAATCTGCAATCAGGGCAGGATCATCTGCCAGAGTCTTGCGCGCGTCAACCAGAGAGGCCTCGAGCATCTTGAGCGTTGTCGCCGATTGCGTACCAACTGCGTCCATTTCCAGAGGATCGAACCGGCGAAACAGATTGAGCAGCATATCCTTGCCTCGCTCGACCCGGTCGAGAGCAGCGACTGCTATATTGCGTTGCTCGCGAATTTCATTGGCATAGATCGAAGCGGTCATTCCCCAGCCGACGAGACCGAGCAACAATGAAGCCGCCAGTGCAGCGGTCCATGGATTATGCCTGACAAGCCGCACTATCGCCGCTGTTCTGTTGTCCGGCGCAGCCAGCACGGGTTTCCCTGCATTCAGATTTCTCAGGTCCAAGGCGAATTGCGAAGCGGAAGGATATCTTGCCATAGGGTTGGTCGCAGTCGCCATCTCCATCACGGCGATATGATCGGCATCAAGGTCAAAATCGGCGATCAGTTGCTTCAGGATGAGACCCAGCTGAAAAACATCGCTACTGATGGTCAGGGCCTGGCCTGCGCGATGCTCGGGCGATGCGATCGCGGGAGAAACGGCAACAGCAGTATCCCCAACCCCGTCTTCATCGAGCAGTTGGGCAATGCCGAAATCCAGCAGCTTGATCGAACCATCATCCACCACCACCACATGCTCGGCTTTGATATCACCATGGAGGACGAGCCTGTTGTGCGCAGCCTGCAACGCGTCCGCCGCTTCCGCAACCAGCGCCAGCAGGGCCGCCAGGGTCACGCCGTTCTTTTTGCAATAATCGGTAATCGCCAGGCCATCGACATATTCCATGACCAGCCAGGGTGATCCCGTGGCCGTCTCGCCACCATCAATGATCCTCACCATACCGTGATGATCCAGGCTGGCCAGAACATTGCGTTCGCGATTGAACAATTTGACCAGATCATCGCTCAAAATAGAGGCGCGCATGATCTTTAACGCCGCTTTTTGCTTGTACCGGTCATCATCGCGTTCGACCTCGTAGACCTCGGCTAGCCCGCCCGATCCTATATGGGCGATAACTTTCCAGGGCCCATATAATGCCCCGACACGTGGATCATCAGTATTGCTGGCAAATTCCGGCACGACAATGTCGAGAAACATATCACGCTTCTGCTCCAGCGCTGCGAACAGCCCTTGATCACCGGCCGACTTTTCCAGTAATAATTGCGTGCGCAGACCAAGCTCGGGTTCGGCGGCGAAATGGCTCTTGATCCATGGAGAACGCTTGCCGGAAGCCAGTGACAAGGCATGATCGAGCGCGAAATCGATCCTTTCCCAATCAGACTTGCCTATATCCTGCTTCATATTGCGCCCGTTGTCATTTGCGACCCACTAGACCGGATCGACTGGTTTGCGATCCCGTTTCCCTGTGGATTCATGATTGATCATGAATTTCATTGTCGGTCTGATAACGTCAAGCGGCGCCATCATCCGCCACAAAATGTTCCGCGAGATAAATTCGCGCCCGTGTCCATTGCCGTTCGACAGTGCGTGCAGAGCGATCCAGAGCCTGGGCGGTTTCGTCAACCGTGAGACCAGCGAAAAACCGGCATTCGACCACGGCTTCCAGTTCCGGAACGCGATCTGAAAGCACCGCCAGAGCTTCATCGATAGTCAAAATGGCGTCGGAAGGCGCAGTGTCGGCGACCAGATTTTCGTCCAGCTGGACATGGGCCGCGCCGCCGCCCCGCTTTCCGGCGGTCTTGCGCCGGGCGTGATCGACCAATATCTGCCGCATGGCACGGGATGCCGTTGCCAGATAATGATTGCGGTCGGTGTAGGAAGATCCCTCGGATGCTGACAATTTTAGCCAGGCCTCGTGCACGATCATGGTGGTGTTGAGGGATGGACCGGTGGTTTGCCGGCTAAGCTGCCGGGACGCTATCCGGCGCAAAGCATCATAGGTCTCCGCGACAAGCTCTTCGGACAGGCTTAGGTTGCGGCTTTCAGCTTCACTTTCACGGCGATCGCTCCCCATTCAATGTTCCCATGCAAGACTCCGCGCGCTTATTGCCCGAGAGAATCTCTCTTCTCGTGCATGTGGCTGGTTTAGCAAGGCTTTTTCTGCATCCTGATCAATTTGCAGATGAATGAATGCTATTGGTCCTTTTCGATGACAAAAATTTCGATGCCGGTTCCACCGTCTTCATTCGCCTCGCCCAGCGTAATCGAACCATCATCAATACCGGCTCCGGTGATGCGAATGAGAAGGACGTTGCCTTTCTCTTCGCTGATGATTGCCAGATTCCGGGGTCTGGCCATGCATTTGTCGCTCAATGATGCTCCCCGACGGCAATATGATCGAAGAGGGATAATTTTCCACCTGCATCGCCCGGGATTCCGGGCATGCGGCAAAAGCGGCGCCTATTGCGTCGAGAAGTCTGTTGCTGAGGAATTGGTGCCCATCTTTGACCGCTCTGCTTCTGTGAGAATGGCGGTTTTCCACTAGATGTCTGTAATGGTGCCCCATAGACTTTAAAGATGGGCACTCGAATCATTGGAGAATTTCGGCCGACCTACCCTAGAGCGAGCACATAGGTCCCAGTTGTCGCCATTCCAAAGACATTGATTCGCTTACAAAGCAGTCGTTAACCGCAGATAATTTGTTCGCGCCTGAATGGCAATATCTGGGTGGTTAGCCGAATGGCAGCTATCCGTCTGTGAACCGCCGAAAGTTGACAATTACCTTGCGCCTCGAAGCTGCTACCAAGAGCTGAGTGGTATCGAATTCTTTACCGAATGAGCGTACGTAGTGCCCATGAAAAGCCGGATTAGAATATTCACCGTTCCTGTCGTGCTCATCCCGATGGTGGCGTCAATACCTTTCGCACCAGTAACGGCGCAACCGGAGCCGCTTGAGCAGAACACGTTGCGGAACCTCAACTGCACCCTGCGCCTTACAAATGATCATGTAAGCGATACAGTTATGATGCAGGATGTGACCCAAAGCGCCGGGGAGTGTCGCAGCGTATGCGCGGCCTTCGCGCAATCGTCGCTGCTTTCCATGCGCAATGCGGTGCACGTGCTACGTTATACCTGTTCTTATCGCGACAGTATCGTCGACCGGCGCAGCCTGAAATAGGTCGCTGGCCGTCCGCCTTCAGGTCGTCCGCTTTCAGGTAATCACGAAGCGTTCCCGAACGTCCGCAACTAGGGGCGTTAGCGGACGGGCTGCTTTTATTTCACCATGGTTGCTATCTAACGTCGCAAACTGGGTGGATAACGGAATGGCAGATTTTAGAGCAGAGTGCCTGAGAGCAGACATTATTCACTTATGTTTAGTCCGCTATTCCATTGCCGGAGCCATCCATAGTGCTTCATGAGGAAATGGCAGACGGATGCTTGCCGCCCATTTCTTGCCGTCAATTTCAACGGCTCCCTTTTCTTTTCTGCTGGCTAGGAACGCTTTCAAAACAGGTAATTCAGCTGATTCGATAAAAATGCTATATGAATCAACACGTTTACGAGTGGAGGGGTCATTCAGGTGCGGCCAATGCTGGGGCCAAATGATCGATTCGTCAGGGGCATATTCGTATGGCCACAACATCACCTCAACTTTATCTGGCAACCAAGGTTGAGCGTTTGAATTGTCGAAATTTCGAAGCTTGTCGTAAGCGCTTACAATTGCGGTAGGGAGCCGAGACCGCACTGATGCCTCGCCCATCGATCCGTAGACCGAAATATAGAACGGGACATTGCTGCTATAAACCAGCAGGGTGTTATCTGGCTGATCGGTGGCATTCGCTGCTTCGTAGTGGCCCGCAAGGGCGGCCAAGTCCTGATTTCCTATGGCCCGCACCAAGCTTACCTTTTGGGCTTCGTCGAGATTCGTCGATTTCAGCCCTGACTTGGTCCGAAAAATTGCGGTCCCGTCACTGTAAAGGGCGAATGTCGGAGAGTCAGACCCAATTACCATAAGCCACGGATCAGATGTCAGCAGGACAACTAATGGGTTTGGAATAGCCGACGCTTGCGCCGCAGCAAGCGCAACTGGTCGGTCGAAGAAATCGGTCCGGGAATTATCCGCCTTAACGAGAGTGCTATTGCTGGTATCCGCAGTCCCGCTGCACCCGACCAGACTTGCCATCAGCAAGAAAGCTGCGTTCATTGCCATGCGATTACGTGGGTGAGAATTCATCTGCGCATCTTGGCACCAAACCTCAACATCTGTCACCAGCAAAAAACTTTTCTCTAGCACTCTTTCAAATGTCGGCTTCTGGGATCAGCCATAAAAAGAGTTTTGGTCCGCAAGTGGGGCGTTTGCTGCCATTTCGATCGCGTCAAGGAAAAGGTCGGCATTCCCGGACTAGCGAGCCGTCAGTCTGCAATTAATCTTGAGGAGCCAGTTGCGCTCAGAGGCCCGCTGCTCCGGAATTGGTGCCCATCTTTGACCGCTTTGCCTGCGCAAGAATGGCGGTTTTCCGGTAAATGTCAGTAATGGTGCCCCTGGCCCGACTCGAACGGGCACTCCTTGCGGAACTGCATTTTGAGTGCAGCGCGTCTACCAATTCCACCACAGGGGCTCTCTAGCTGCGTCGATTGACGATCAGCGAAATCGAGGCTCTGTTAGCGAACCGCCTTTGCGCTGGCAACGGCTTTTTCCAATCATATCGCAACCACCGGAAAATCATTACAGGACCCCGTTCGCTGCCGTTTGATAAAGCCAGAGCGGAAAAGCCGCGATGGCCATCAGACTGCCGAGCGGCAACAGGCTGTCGGCTGCGACATTCTTGCCCCGGATTTTCCACGATAGTGCCACCAGCAGACCGGCCAGACCGGCGCCCAAGATGACCAGTGGCAGGGCCGCCCAGCCCAGCCAGCAACCAATCGCGCCCAGCATCTTGGGATCACCCCCGCCAAGCCCCTCTCGTCCCCTGATCATTTTATAGGCGCTGGCCACGACAGTCAGCGAGACAAATCCTGCTACTCCGCCAATCAGGCGGTCATAAATCGGTGGAGACATCGAAAGAAAGCCCGCTGCCAGCCCCGAAATCGCTAGGATTGCGGTCAACCGGTCGGGCAACCAGTGATGCTTTACGTCAAGAGCTGCGAGTGCGAGCAACAGCCAACCGAACAGCGCCCCCGCCATACCTTCCGCGCCCGGCGCCGCGAACAGGGCAAGTCCCCCGATCATGCCGGCTGCCAGCTCTGTCGCGATATGGTCCGGGGCAATGGGCGCACCGCATATGCGGCATTTACCCGATTGCAGAATGAAGCTGACCACGGGGATAAGCTCCCAGGCGCGCAACCGGTGTCCGCAATCATCGCAAGAAGAGCGCCCCGCGATGACCGAACGCCCCTCCGGCCACCGGACGATCAGTGTCGCGAGAAAGCTCCCGATGATCAGGCCCATAAGGATACCGGCTGTCGGCAAGAGAAAAGCGGGCAACGGGCGCTCCCATGAAGATTGAACCTTCGATTGCCACGGCAGGCCCTGCCGTTCAATGGCGCAATTGAAAAAACCGGATGGCGCGCCTATGTGCGTCTCAAGATTCGCGCATTGCTGATATTGCGCTCGAAACACAGAAAGGCCAACCCATGTCCAACTCCGATCCGATCGTCATACTTTCCTATGCCCGTACGCCGATGGGCGGCATGCAGGGCGCGCTGGGCGAAGTGAGCGCATCCCATCTCGGTGCTGTCGCGGTCAAGGCTGCGGTCGAGCGTGCCGGGGTTGAAGGCGCGGATGTCGAGCGCATCTATATGGGCAATGTTCTCTCCGCCGGCCAGGGCCAGGCCCCTGCCCGTCAGGCTGCGATTTTCGCCGGCCTGCCACAATCGGTCGAAGCCACGACCGTCAACAAGATGTGCGGTTCGGGCATGCAGGCCGCGATCATGGGCGCGGAGGCGCTCGCGGCTGGCTCGATCGACATCATTGTTGCCGGTGGCATGGAAAGCATGACCAACGCGCCTTATCTGCTGCCCAAGAT
>TARA_R110001599_G_scaffold77015_2_pt1 | contig 19888 bp, 14 predicted proteins | sample TARA_R110001599 | Tara Oceans TARA_R110001599 (sample SAMEA4398360) | marine metagenome | biome: Polar Biome; feature: [MES] marine water layer (ENVO:01000295) within the mesopelagic zone...; material: water (ENVO:00002006), including particulate matter (ENVO:01000060) such as...... | reverse complement strand
GAACAGCCGAAGGTGATCGAGGCAGCATTAGAAGGGCGGCTGAGTGCTCAAAGCGTGTTAGTGGAGAGCTTTGGCCCTGATGCGCTGGCGCTTTTCCAGCGTACCCGTCAAGTGCATATCATCGCCTGCGGCACCAGCTACCACGCCGGGCTGGTGGCGCGTTACTGGCTAGAGCGTTACGCCGGTGTACCGGTTCAGGTTGAAGTGGCCTCAGAGTTCCGTTACCGCCACCCAGTCGTGCCCGAAGGTACGTTGTTTGTCAGCCTCTCCCAATCGGGTGAAACCGCGGATACACTGGCGGCGCTGCGTTTTTCGAAAACGCTCAACTATGTCGGGTCGTTGGCAATTTGTAACGTGCCCGGCAGCTCATTGGTGCGTGAGTCAGACATTACCCTGATGACACGCGCAGGCCCTGAAATTGGCGTCGCCTCAACCAAAGCCTTTACGACTCAGCTGGTGGCGCTAATGTTACTCACGCTTTCCGTGAGCAAAGCAAAAGGGCAGGCCGAATACCCAGACATCATCGCCGCTCTACGCACGCTGCCAGAGGTGTGCCAGCGAGTGTTGTCGCTAGACAACCAGATCGAAGCGCTTTCCCAGGCATTTGCTGAAAAACACCATGCGCTCTTTTTAGGGCGCGGCGCCCACTACCCAATTGCGCTGGAAGGGGCACTTAAGCTCAAAGAGATCTCTTATATTCATGCCGAAGCGTATCCGGCAGGCGAACTTAAGCACGGCCCGCTGGCGCTGGTGGACAGCGAAATGCCGGTGATATCGGTCGCACCCAACGATGACCTGCTTGAAAAGCTGAAATCCAACTTGCAGGAAGTCCGCGCCCGCGGCGGCCAGCTGTTTGTGTTTGCCGATGAAAGCGTGGGCATTGATGCCCAGGAAGATATTCGTGTGCTAACGCTTCCTCACGTGCACGAAGCATTGGCGCCGCTGCTGTATACGCTGCCGTTACAACTGCTGAGTTACCACGTCGCCGTGCTGAAAGGTACTGACGTTGACCAGCCGCGTAACCTGGCGAAAAGCGTGACGGTGGAATAGCGGGCATATAAAGAAGAGTTAAGGAAGGATGAAATCAACGGCTAAATAAGGTGACCCTATATTTAGCCGTTGTATTATTTAACGAGCGTATTATCCGCGAGTATTCTTATTGGCAGGAACGCTTATTCGCGATGTGCTGTTGCCAGCTTCGGATCCCAAAGGTCCAAGGTGCTAATTGATCTGAATAATCAACATGGTTCACCAACGCACCTAAAAATGGCGTCGAGATGGTTACACGATCACCAACATGGTGCGTAAAGCCTTGCCCTTCGCCATCACGATCTTGGATGGGTGAGAACATGGTTCCAAGGAAAAGCATGAAGCCATCAGGATATTGATGGTGTGCGCCGATTGTTTGCTGAACTAGGTCGAGAGGGTCACGGCTAATTTTTTCCATATCGCTTTTATCTTCAAGAAGAAAATCATCATATTTTCCTTCAATACGCAGGGATACTTGGGCTTGCCGCACCTCATCAAGTGTATAACGATCATCAAATATACGGATAAATGGCCCTATAGCGCAGGAGGCGTTGTTGTCTTTCGCCTTACCTAACAAAAGTGCGCTACGTCCTTCTATATCGCGTAAGTTAACGTCATTACCCAGCGTGGCTCCTTTGGGATTGCCTTGGGAATCTACCGCTAACACGATTTCTGGCTCTGGGTTATTCCATTTTGAGGCTGGGTGTAAGCCCACACGGCTGCCAAAGCCAACCGCCGAGAGCGGTTGTGACTTGGTAAATACTTCTGCATCGGGGCCTAGCCCTACTTCCATGTATTGGGACCAAGCGTTTCGTGCTTGCAGCGTAGCTTTTAGCGTTGCGGCTTCCTCTGAACCTGGTTTAATGTGCGAGAGATCCTGACCAATTAGTCCGTTGAGTTCCGTACGTAGCAGGCTGGCTTTGGCTGCATTACCGCCCGCTTGCTCTTCGATAACGCGTTCAAGCAAGCTAACCGCAAAGGTAACGCCGCAGGCTTTGATAGCTTGAATGTCGCAAGGTGCAAGGAGATAAGGAGCAACTGCTGACTCTGCCATTGAGTTGTGCAGCAGAGTAGCGACCGTGCCTAAAGACTCGCCTTCCAAATTACGTGCGAAGTGACTGACGTCTTCACTGTCCAGCAGATCAGCCATGCAGTCCACTTGAGCAGAAATGTCGAAGACTTCTCCTGCTCGTATGACGACTAACGCGGGGCCTGGGATACCATCATCACGCCATACCCGCCCAACTAATAAAGCGTTATCAATATCTTGAGGAAGATACTCAGCGATATTAAGCGTTGTATTCAAGACTTATACCTCCCGCTTGCCATCAACCAGGCGAGATACCCCATAGGGGTTGCCGTCGTGCAATGCTTCTGGCAGTAAGCCTTTAGGCAACGCTTGGTAGCACACCGGGCGCAAAAAGCGGAAAATAGCTGAGCTGCCAACCGAGGTAGTGCGGGAATCAGACGTTGCCGGGAAAGGGCCGCCGTGTACCATGGTGTGGCACACTTCTACGCCTGTCGGCCAGCCATTGGCCAGAATGCGCCCTGCTTTACGTTCCAGGATAGGCAGTAATTGTTGTGCCGCCGCCAAGTCACCATCGTCCATCTGGAGGGTTGCAGTGAGCTGGCCTTCAAGCTGCGCCGCGACGCGGGCAACTTCCGCAGTGTCGGCACACGCCACTACCAGCGAGGTAGAACCAAAGACTTCCTCTTGCAGCGTAGCGTCATTTAAGAACGCTTCCGCTTGGGTCACAAATAGCCCTGCTTGACACGGATGAGCGGTTTCGCCTGCTTGGCCACGCGCTACCTCAGTGACTTGCGCGTTTTGGGCGAGTTGCTTCACCCCTTGCTCATAGGCCTCATGCACGCCTGGTGTCAGCATGGTTTGCGCAGCACTTTCCTTCACAGCGCTGCCTGCAGCTTCAACAAAGGCATCCAGTTCTGGGCCTTGAACAGCAATCACCAAGCCGGGGCTAGTACAGAACTGCCCAGCCCCCATGTTGAGGGAAGCAACAAACCCTTCAGCAATTGCTTTGCCGCGTGCTTTCAGCGCTTCAGGCAACAAAAATACTGGGTTGATTGAACTCATCTCGGCGTAGACCGGAATCGGCTGGGGACGTGCTTGGGCTGTCGCCGTCAGTGCGGTGCCGCCGCTGCGAGAGCCAGTAAAACCCACCGCCTGAATATGAGGATTTGCCACCAAAGCTTGACCAATCTCACGGCCTGAACCGAACAGCAGAGAGAAAGTGCCTTCCGGTAAGCTGCACTTGGCAACCGCACGCTGAATAGCATGTCCCACCAATTCAGAAGTGCCAGGATGCGCTGAATGCCCTTTCACCACTACCGGGCAGCCAGCTGCCAAGGCAGAGGCAGTATCCCCACCGGCCACACTGAACGCTAGCGGGAAGTTACTGGCACCAAAAACGGCAACCGGGCCGAGAGGGATATGACGCTGACGCAAATCCGTACGCGGCAGCGGCTCACGATTCGGCAGTGCCGGATCGATACGTATATCTAGCCATTCGCCCGCGCGAACAACAGAAGCAAACAAACGCAGCTGGCCGCAGGTACGCCCACGTTCACCTTCTAAACGGGCGCGTGGCAAGCCAGTTTCTGCCATGGCACGTTCAATCAGCGTATCGCCAATCGCTTCAATTTCGGCCGCTATGGCTTCCAGGAAGGCTGTACGCTCCTCTAAGCTGGTTTCACGATATGCATTAAATGCGGTCTCGGCCAACTCACAAGCGTGTTCGACATCTTTTTTGCTGCCGCCCAGGTAAGCGGGTTCCAGGGTTACACCGGTGGCGGGGTTCACGGCATGAATAGCTGTTTGCTGACCGCTGATGGCCTGTTGGCCGATAAGTAATTTGCCTTCTAAAGTCATGCAACCTCCTGCTATGGGAAAAGAGAAAACAAAGGTACGTAGTGAATATCCTGCTCTACGCAACCAGTAAGTTCAATCTCTAAACTTATTATTGGGTGGCGACTTTAGTAGCAAAGCTGCAACAACAGGCTGGTTTTAAATTAATTCGCTAGAGCCATGAATAATATGAGCAAGGACTTGAGCCGCTGCACCACGAGCGGAGACAAACGTTGAATCCTCAATAATTCGTATCGGCACCCTATGGGAGTGGCTTGCTAAACGGTTCTGGTGCGCTTTAAAGTAATTGAGCGCTGGCTCCATTAGCGAAGAACCAAGCTGGGTAAGAGAACCACCCAGTACCAGCTCTGATGGGTTTAGAGCATGATGAACATTAAGCAATAAGATGCCTAACGCCTCGCCAGCTTGATGTATAACTGCTTGAACATTTGGCTCATTGAGCCGCGGAAGCAAGGCTTCAAGCAGGTCTTCTTCCTCTGAAACACCGAGCTTGGCGCGGATTGACCAACCACTTACCAACGTTTCAGCACAACCACGATTACCGCAATGGCAGTAGAGGCCGCCAGGCTGCATTATTGTATGCCCAATTTCCCCCGCTAAACCTTGGGTACCACGCCTTACCAATGGCGGATGGCTGCCTTCTACCATACCGCTACCAATACCTGTACCTGCGCTGATATAGGCGAGCGACTCAGGAATCTTCCCTGTTCTAAAGTAAATCTCCCCAAAAGCGGCAGATTTTGCCTCGTTGTCCATCAGCCAAATGCCATTGAAGGAAGGTAGATTGGCTTGTAGAAAATCCAAGAAGCGAACATCTTGCCAGCCAAGGTTGGGAGCTAAGCGAATAATAGGTTCCCCAGGCGCAACAGGACCAGGGAGCGCGACGCCAATACCCAAGGGGGTATATTTGGCTAGCTTGGCTGACTCCAACATGGCCTTTAATTGGGTGGCGAGCAACTCTGCTGTAGCTTCAGGCGTGGTTGGTGAAAGACGCACGTGGTGCGATGCAAGTACTTGGCCACTGAGCGCGCAAGCGACGATGCGTATTCCATGAACACCAACTTCGGCCCCCAGCATTAGGTAATGTTTATCGTTAAGATACAATGCTCTACCTGGCCTGCCGCCACTGCTTTTCTGCAGCTCGCCTTCTTTTAACCAGCCTTGCTTAAGTAATGATTGAATGGCAGCGCCTACGGTCGCTTTGGTGAGGTGGGCTTTTACGGCTATGTCTGCCCGTGTTACGCCTGGCTTGCGGCGTACCAGCTCAAGAATGGCACTACGGTTTAGCCGCTTGAGAAAGTGCAGGTCACCTGCTTTATGTGAAGAGGATGGGGTAGGCATTTAAATCACAACATCCTTCGCGTTAGATGGTGCTGAAACATTCATAAGCGACGCTTTTCCAAGCGAGTTTTTAGGCCAGCCTACCCTAATGCAGAAGCCGTTACCATCGACCCCCTGTAATGCTGATGAGCGGTTGTGGAGATAGTTTGGCCAAGCTTTAAACTAAGGTCTCATTGAGATAAGTCCTGTGGGTAGTCAGTATCCTTTAGTAAATAGAAAAAACTAAGTGGAGATGACATGAGTACTAGCGCAGCTGTTTACCCAAATATTGAGGGGCAGGTGGTTTTTATTACTGGCGGTGGTAGCGGTATCGGAGCTGCGTTGACAAGTGCTTTTCACAAGCAGGGGGCGAAAGTCGCTTTTGTCGATATAAATGATTCAGCAAGCCATGCGTTATTAGAAACCATCAAGGAAGATAGCGGTTCATCGCCGCATTACTATCATTGCGATATTCGGGATGTAACAGCGCTGCAAAACATTATTGCTGAGGTAGGCGCTACTTTAGGTCCGATTCAAACCTTGGTAAATAACGCAGCTAATGATGACCGCCACTCCTGGCAGGATGTAGATGTTGCGTATTGGGATGAGCGCATGTCACTCAACTTACGCCCTATGTTTTTTGCAGCACAAGCCGTAGCGCCGCAGATGATGGAAGCTGGTGGTGGTTCGATTATTAACTTTGGCTCAATCAGCGTTCGTATGGCACTAGGTGATCTTTCCTCTTACATGACAGCAAAAGCGGCTGCGCATGGTTTAACGCGCAGTCTCGCAAGAGACTTAGGTGTACACAATATTCGTGTGAACACCTTAGTACCAGGCTCGGTTATCACCGAGCGCCAACTCGAGAAGTGGATCGGGCCAGAAGACGAAAAAAACATTCAATCACACCAATGTTTGAAAATGCGTCTTGAAACTACGCATATAGCGCCACCTGTTCTGTTTTTAGCGAGTGCTGAAAGCAGCGCAATTACGGGGCAAGAACTATGTGTAGATGGAGGCTGGGGTTAACCAGCACAAACGCTCGTAATAAGAACCTAGAGGTGTTTATGTACGCACAAAACAATAAGCGACTCGCCATGCCTGCTTTTGAAAAACAAATTACAAAGAGGTTGTGGGCAAAATCTTGCCTAGTGGCGGCGGTAACACTTGCTTCTGGCCTGGGGTCATTCGCGGCTGCTGCAGATACCACGATTAAGCTACTGCGCGTTGAAATCAGCGATGCTGAAAAACAGTACTACGACAACATTGTGACTGAATACGAGGCCAATAACCCTGGGGTAGACGTTGTTTTTGAATATATAGCGAATGAAGCTTACAAAACACGCCTACCTACCCTCCTGCAATCCGACCAGCGGCCGGATATTTTCTATAGCTGGGGCGGCGAAGGGTTAAGAGACCAAGTGGAAGCGGGCTTCGTTCGAGATATTACCGCAGAGATGCAGGATGGCTGGCAAGACATCTACCCAGCATCCGCGGTAAGTGCCTTCACGCTAAATGACCAAATTTACGGTGCGCCGCTTTATGCCACAGTGGTAGGGCTTTGGGTTAATACCGCATTAACTGAGCAGGCAGGCGTGGAGCTTGAATCCCTCAATACATGGGATGGCCTGAAAGAAGCAGTTACAGCACTGCGTGCCAACGACATTACACCCATGGTTGTAGGTGGTAAGGATGGTTGGCCAATCCACTTCTACTGGGGCAGCTTAGCCACACGAATGGCGGGTGGTGAAGGTATTGATGCTGCTAAACAAGGTGAAGATAGCGGCTTTGAGGAAGATGCATTTGTTCATGCTGGTGAACTGTTGCAATCACTTGTAGCGCTTGACCCTTTTCAGTCCGGCTTTATGGCGACGACCTACGAACGTGCTAGTGCCATGTTCGGTGACGGCGAGGCCGCCATGCACCTGATGGGCGACTGGGACTACATCCCTTCAAAAGAGCGCTCCGCAACCGGTGAAGGCGTGCCGGATGAAAATCTAGAGTTTGTACCATTTCCTAGCGTAGAAGGCGGCGCGGGTAACGACAACAGCTTTGGTGGTATGAACGGCTTTGCGGTAACGAAAGATGCCTCTGACGAAGCGGTTGATTTCTTGAAATTCCTGTTAAATGAAGAGAATCAACGCGAAGCAGCTCGTTTAGGCATTTTTGTAACAGTAGCTCACGGTTCAGAAGAAGAGCTACAAACGCCGTATGCCAAGAAAGTGGCGAGCATCCTAAGCGAGTCGAGCCATCATCAAGTGTTCCTTGATCAAGCGCTGGGTACGTCAGTTGGCGCCACTATCAACGACATTAGTGGCGACCTAGCACTCGGTGTTATTACGCCGGAAGATGCCGCCGCTCGAGTCGAAGAAGCTTGGCAGTTCCGCTAATTCCATCTCATTAATCGCCTGAACAGCACCAGCGTTAAACCGCTGGTGCAACCCCTAAGCTGGGAATGGATGCATACCATGACAACGACGACCCGACCTGCAGTTCATAAGCGGGGGACGACAGATCGCATCAAGAAAAATCTAGTTAGTGGTAAGTTAGCGGCGGTATTGCTGTTATTACCGCCCGCTCTGATTGTTTTCTCGCTGTTCGTTATCCTGCCGTTGGTAGATGCTGCTTATTACAGTGGCTTCTCTTGGAACGGTTATGGAGCGCCTAGTGACTTTGTTGGCATGCAAAATTACGCGCGCCTGTTAGACCACTCGGTATTTCATACTGCATTATGGAATACCGCTAAGCTAATTATTGTCTCGATCATTATTCAAATGCCGATAGCGTTAGGCTTGGCACTGCTTGTTTATAAAAAGACGCCAACCAATACACTTTTCCGGTTGGTGTTTTTCCTACCCTATATTTTAGCTGAAGTGGCAGCCGGTTTGATCTGGAGCTTTGTCTTTGACGGTGACTACGGCATTACAGCGTCAATCTTTCAATCCTTGGGTCAAGAGTCTGTTTATGTACTATCGGATAGTCAGTGGGCGTTCCCTGCGATTATGACCGTTATTGTATGGAAGTACTTTGGTTTCCATATGATGATTTACATTGCCGCACTGCAAGGTGTTCCTAAAGACCTGATTGAAGCTGCCAAGCTTGAAGGTGCTAAAACGCGTCAAATTGCCCTATTTATACAAATACCGATGATTAAGCATGCGCTGGTCGTGAGTGGTTTCTTTGCCATTATTGGCTCGCTACAGATCTTTGACATCATTATCCCGATGACCAACGGTGGGCCGTCGAATAGCACCCATACCATTGTGACCTACCTATATACCTTCGGGCTTTCAAGGCTGAATATTGGGTTTGGTAGTGCGGCTGCGGTAGTGCTGTTTGTGTTGGCCATTGGCATTGCGTTCTTTTATCAGCGCGCGACAGGGAAGGAGAAGAAGGCGTGAATACTACGACGCGAAATACGTTCCGTGTAATCTTTTTGATTTTAATTGCGGGTCTAGTGATTGCGCCTCTTCTCGCTTCGTTTTTCGGTGGTTTTAAGAGCAATGCGGAATTACGGATTAACCCTTTGTGGTTACCCACTAGCTGGGACCCGGAAAACTACGTTTCCATTTTCTTGGATGGCAGCTTCTGGCGATATATGGGGAACTCCTTCTTTATCTCGTCCATGACGGTACTGCTTACCTTGATCGTTGGGGCGGCAGCAGCCTATGTGTTTGCGCAAATTAAGTTTTTAGGCTCCAAGATGATCCTAAGCTACCTACTGCTGGGGCTAATGTTTCCCTTTGCGGCGGCTATTTTGCCGCTGTTCATTAAGGTGCGTGATCTTGGGCTGCTGGATAGCTATTGGGCTGTCATTCTGCCGCAAACCGCCTTTGGACTGTCGTTAGCGATCCTGCTCTTTAAAGCATTTTTCGATCAGCTTCCTAAAGAGTTATTTGAAGCCGCGTACGTGGATGGTTGTAGCTATCTGCGTTTCTTCTGGTCGTTCACTTTGCCATTATCAACCCCTATTTTGGCAACCGTGGGCGTGTTTGTATTCGTCCAAAGCTGGAACAACTTCCTGTTGCCATTGATCGTGCTAAACGACCGCTCTTTGTATACCTGGCCATTAGGGATGATGCAGTTCCAGGGGGAATACTTAACTGAGTGGAATATGATCCTTGCGTTTGTAACGCTTACCATTATTCCAGCGGTTATCTTCTTCCTGGCTGCCCAAAAATACATTGTGGCTGGCCTGACCGGTGGCTCTGTTAAGGGATAACGATTTAGGGGATAACTATGAAAGACGCTATTAAAAATCCTATTTTGCCGGGTTTTAATCCTGACCCTTCTATCTGTCGTGTAGGGGATGATTACTATATCGCCACTTCAACCTTTGAGTGGTACCCCGGCGTGCAGATTCACCACTCTAAAGATTTAGTGAATTGGCAATTAGTCACTCGTCCCTTAACTCGGGCAAGCCAGCTAGATATGCGCGGTAATCCCGACTCATGTGGTATTTGGGCACCGTGCTTAAGCTACGCCGATGGACTCTTTTGGCTCATTTATACCGATATGAAACGGTATGAGGGTAACTTTAAAGATGGTCACAACTATTTAGTGACTGCCCCCTCAATGAAGGGGCCTTGGAGTGACCCGGTTTATCTCAATTCTAGTGGTTTTGACCCTTCCTTGTTCCATGATGATGATGGTCGTAAGTGGTTGATTAATTTGCAGTGGGATTATCGCCAGCGCGAAGGAGGAGATCGTTTCGGTGGCATATTGCTGCAAGAGTACGATGTTGAGCGTCAGCAGCTTGTTGGCCCTATCAAAAATATCTTTGCGGGCACCAAATTAAAGCTAACCGAAGGTTCGCACCTTTATCGTCGTGATGGCTGGTATCACCTGCTGGTTGCAGAAGGCGGCACAGGCTACGACCACGCTGTGACCATGGCGCGCTCACGTCATATTGCAGGCCCCTATGAAATTCACCCGGAAAATCCGGTGCTTACCAGCAAACACAACCCCGATTGCCCTCTACAACGGGCAGGTCATGCGGATCTTGTGGAAACGCCAGATGGTGAAACCTTTATGGTTCACCTGTGTGGGCGGCCACTGCCGGGCACTCGCCGATCTCCACTGGGACGTGAAACGGCGATCCAGCGGGTGACGTGGGGCAGCGACGGCTGGCTACGCCTAGCCGATGGCGGAATTACCCCCCGTCTGGAAATAGCCATGCCGGGAGCTGAATTTATTCCGCCACCTGAGGAAGAGGAGCATACCTTTGCTACCGATGCCCTACCCACGGAGTTCCAATGGCTACGTACCCCGCAACCCGAGCGGATTTTCTCACTAACAGAGCGTCCCGGTTACTTACGCTTATTTGGTCGCGAATCGTTAGGCTCCTGGTTTGAGCAGGCACTGGTAGCGCGCCGCCAAGACAGCATCTATTGCAGCGCTGAAACTGTTCTGTCGTTTGAGCCAGAAGACCTACAACAGTTTGCAGGGCTTACTGCTTACTACAACCGTTTTAAGTTCCACTTCCTGGCGGTCACGTTAAACGATAACGGCCAGAAAGTGCTGAGCATTATGAGCTGTTGTGATGAGTGGCCAAGCGGCTCACTAACCATTAGTAATAGTGATGAAGTGATCCTGGCACCTGATTTACCCGTCAGCCTAGGATTGGATATTTATGAGAGTGAATTACAGTTTCGCTACCAACAGGGCGAAGCCGAATGGCAAATGCTAGGCCCAGTGCTGGATGCCGGTTTACTGTCTGATGAAGGCAGCGGGCGTGCTCATGGGTATTTCACCGGTAACTTTCTGGGCATGGCCGCTTACGATATCAGTGGCCGCGGTACGCCAGCAGATTTTGCGGAGTTTCGCTATCGCCGCTTAAACGGCTGAGATGCGATCCATTACGCCATAACCACAAAAATACGTTTAAAGATGAGAACCAACAATGGCTAAAGTAACCCTAGTTGAAATTGAGAAAACGTTTCGTGGCAAGAGCACGGTCATTCCCAATCTCAACCTAGAGATAGAAGATGGCTCTTTTACTGTGCTGGTAGGCCCTTCGGGTTGTGGCAAATCGACATTGTTGCGCATGATCGCAGGGCTTGAAACCGTTACGCGTGGGTCAATCAATATCGGTGATAAAGACGTTACAACGGCAGAACCTAGCGATCGCAACATTGCGATGGTGTTCCAATCTTATGCGCTTTACCCGCATATGACCGTTGCTAAAAACATCGACTTTGGTATGCGCCTCTCCAAAGTGCCTGCACCGGAAAGGGAAGCAAAGGTTGCCGAGGCTGCCAAACTGCTGAATCTGGAAGAGCTGTTAGAGCGTAAACCATCAGAGCTCTCTGGCGGGCAGCGACAACGGGTAGCGATTGGCCGAGCGATTGTACGTAACCCCGGTGTTTTCCTGTTTGATGAACCGCTCTCGAACCTGGATGCCTCGCTTCGTAACCGTATGCGCGTTGAGCTAGCCGAACTACACCATCGGCTTGATGCCACGATGATTTATGTTACCCACGACCAAGTGGAGGCCATGACCTTAGCTGACCGAATCGTGGTTATGAATGCCGGTCAGATTGAGCAGGTCGGTGCGCCGATGGAGCTATATCAACGCCCTGAAACTCTGTTTGTGGCAGGCTTTATTGGCTCGCCCAAAATGAATCTGATCGAGGACGCCGTGGCGGAAAAATATGGTGCCGCTACCTTAGGTATTCGCCCGGAGCATATTGATGTTAGCCGTGAAAAAGGTGAGTGGAAAGGGCGTGTCCGCGTTATCGAAAAGCTAGGAGCGGACTCCTTTGCGTATGTAGATAGCGACGAAGTAGGAGCTATTACCGTGCGCCTGCCAGGGGATGCCGACTTCGTTTATGGCGATACGCTCCACCTCACCCCACAACACTCACTACTGCACTCTTTCGACCGCAATGGCAAGCGCTTGCCGGACGTTACTACTGCCTAATAGCAAAGCCAAGAGAACCTCGATCATGACCGTTACGCTCAATAATGGACAGTTGCGCCTGGAAGTGAACCCCAGTGTGGGTGGCTCGGTAGTGCGTTTTGAAGCGCTGACTGAACATGGTGCCGTTGCGTTAATGCGCACAGGGCAAGCCACTGAATGCGACCCCAACCAGTTGGCGATGTACCCATTGATTCCGTGGTCGAATCGCATCGCCGGGGGCGGGTTTCACTGGCAGGGTAATGATTACTCCTTTGCAGCAGAGCTAGCAGGGGAGCCGCTACCTATTCACGGCGATGGCTGGAAGCGTGAATGGCAAATTCTAGAAAAAACGGAAAATACGCTCTGTTTGGGGCTGCGTTCTAACGAGCAGCCACCGTTCAACTACACAGCAGAGCTATGCTACTGCCTGAAAGATAACCAACTGGCTGTTTCCATTGAAGTAACACATTTGGGCAAAACCCCTGCGCCTTACGGGCTGGGGCTACACCCATGGTTTGTACGAACCGAAGGCACTCGTATTGAAGCCAGTGCTCAAGGCGTGTGGGAAGTGGATGCCGCACAACTACCCACTCGTTGGCGACACATTGATACTGGCGAAGCGTGGGATTTTGCTAAAGCACGCCCCCTGCCTGTGGATAAGATCGACAACCTATTTACCGGCTGGGATGGTTATGCACGCCTTCACTTACCGCAAGAAGATAGCGCGTTAACCTTGGTGGTAAACGCCGAACCTGCGGTCAGCCGTTACCTTGTGTTTTCACCAGATAAAAACGCCGATTTCTTCTGTTTTGAGCCGGTGGACCACGATGTTAACGCCCACCATTATGATGACCTCAGCGCCCACGGCTTGGTTGAATTAGCCGAAGGGGAAAAGCACACCTATCGCTGCTTTTTTCACTGGATTAGTTGATACCAAGCAGCCGATAAATACTAATTATAATACTAAAGGAGGTGGCAGGATAAAATATAATTTGTTAGTTTAGAGTTTTTATTAATTAACGGCATTAATCATAATTATTATGAAAAAAGCTTTTAAAAATTAATGAAGAAAACGCGTAGTTGTCTTGTCAACAATCATAAAAAGAGAAGAGAAAATTATGAAAATACTATCCAACGCAATCTCTAAAAACGTGCTGGGTGGAGCGCTATGTTTGGCTTCAGGGTTGTCGGCGGCGGCAGCTCCTGATATTGACTTTACAGGCTATGCACGTTCCGGTGTCGGCAATACTGCTGGCGGCGGCGACCAAGCGTGCTTTCAAGCTAATGGTGCAGGCGCTAAATACCGTTTAGGCAACGAGTGTGAAACTTATGCCGAGCTGGGCTTTGGCTCCACGCTTTATGAGGAAGGAGACAAGTCTTTTTACTTTAACAGCATGGTGGGCTACTTCTCCAACCAGCTGAATGATTCAGAAGATACCAGTGTAGAAATGCGGCAGCTCTATGTTCAAGGGGACAATATAGTAGAAGCGCTACCCGGTTCCTCTATTTGGGCAGGTAAGCGTTTTTATCGCCGACATGATGTCCATATGAACGACTTCTTTTATTGGGACTCCACAGGGCCGGGTGCCGGTATTGAAAATATTGATGTTGGCACTGGTAAGTTAAACTTAGCCTGGATGCGCGCAACCGGTTCGGGTGACACTGAGTATCCTGATGCAGGTAATAGAATATCTAACGATACGTTAGATATTCGTTGGTCAGATATTCCGGTAAATACCGATGGTAAGCTAGTGCTAGGTTACAACTATGGCCGTGCACAACTAAATGATGCTCAAGAGCAGTTTTACGGTGACAGTGAAGCCGAACGTGGCCACCTGTTTACCGCACAGCATGAGCAAAGCAACTGGTTTGGCGGTTCTAACAAGTTTGCTGTGCAGTATGGCACCGATGGCATTATCAACTCTGGTAACGGCCAAGGTCGTATGAATGCATCGCAATCGCCAGACCATCCCGGTGGCGATATGTTGCGTGTTATTAATCACGGTAATGTATGGCTCTCACCGGGCAAGGTGGATCTGCTCTACGCCACCATTTACGAGAAAAAAGACTTCGATGATGACTCTGGCGCTACCTGGATGTCTGCGGGTGTTCGCCCTTCCTATTACTGGTCCGACAACTTAAGCACCGCACTAGAGGTTGGTTATGACTACGTCGACCCTGAAGTAGGCACTGATCGACGTCTTACTAAAGTCACGTTGGCGCAGCAATGGGCGGCTGGGCTGAGTGGTTTCGCACGCCCCGTAATTCGCACTTTTGTCACTTATGCTGACTGGAATGGTGATGCTTTTAATGCTGATCAATCTAGCCGTGCGATTGATGTTGGGAATGCTAGTGATGCCATCACTATTGATGACAGTGATGGAATGACGTTTGGTGTTCAGATGGACGTTTGGTTCTAGATTGCTGTTGAATTAAACAGCGTCGTAACTGTTTCCTCGTTTTGGCGCCTAGTAATAGGCGCCCTTTTTTAGAGAAAAACAATGCAGAATAAACAGCAGTTAAGTCAAACTTCTTATATTCTATTGATCTGCTGTATTGCGGCGATTGGTGGATTTTTATTCGGCTTTGACAGTGGCGTTATTAATGGCACCGTTGAAGGTTTACAGGCCGCCTTTGAATCAAACAGTGTAGGCACCGGCTTTAATGTTGCCTCTATGCTGCTAGGTTGTGCCGCCGGTGCATTTTTTGCCGGAAGATTAGCCGACCATTTTGGCCGCCGCCTGCTGTTAATTGCGTCAGCGGTTTTCTTTATTGTAAGTGCTTGGGGTTCCGGTATTTCCGGCAGCTCCTTTGAATTCGTTATTTACCGGATTCTTGGCGGTATCGCGGTGGGAGCTGCCAGTGTTATGACCCCCGCTTATATTAGCGAAATCGCTCCTTCTGCTTACCGTGGCCGTTTGGCAACAATTCAGCAAGTCGCTATTATTTCAGGCTTATTCATTGCTTTCCTAAGTAATTATGTGCTGGCGAACATTACTGGTTCCGCGGCTGAAGAGTTATGGTTAGGTTTTGCCGCATGGCGCTGGATGTTCTGGATAGAGCTATTCCCGGCCATTGTCTTTTTTGTTGCCTTGCTGTTTATTCCTGAAAGCCCACGCTATTTGGTAAGCCGTGGCAAACAGCAAGATGCTGAAGAAGTACTCAACAAGCTGATGGATAAGCATGAAGTCAATGACAAGATTGATGATATTAATGCAACGCTTGCCCATGATCGTAAACCGCAACTTAGCGATGTATTAAACCGCACAACCGGTAAAGTACATCGGATTGTTTGGGTGGGCATTGGCTTAGCGGTATTCCAGCAGCTAGTGGGTATTAACGTTGTCTTCTACTACGGTGCGGTACTGTGGCAGTCCGTTGGCTTCTCCGAAGCTGATGCACTGTTAATTAATGTTATTTCCGGTGCTGTGAGTATTGGGGCTTGTTTAGTGGCGATTGCGCTGATTGATAAAATTGGGCGTAAACCGCTGCTGTGGGTCGGCTCGGTTGGTATGACCTTTACCTTGCTGTGCTTGGTTTATGCCTTCTCAACCGCTAGCCAAGTGAATGGTAGTTTACAGCTGGGAGATGAAATGGGGGTATTTGCACTGATAGCGGCAAATGCGTATGTATTCTTCTTTAATGTTTCTTGGGGGCCGGTCATGTGGGTCATGTTGGGCGAGATGTTCCCTAACCAAATGCGTGGTTCAGGGCTAGCTATTGCAGGGCTCTTCCAATGGTTAGCAAACTTCGCTATCACTATGACTTTCCCTATCATGCTGGCAGGTATTGGCCTTTCCGGTGCCTATGCTTTCTATGCGATCTGTGCATTGGTGTCAGTGTTCTTTGTACTGCGCTTTATAAAAGAAACCCGTGGAAAAGAATTAGAAGCAATGGTCTACGAGTAATGGCTTAGATTATAAGCAATCCCATTTCAGTACCTGTTTATTAGGGATTTTATTATTAAATCTTTTGCTTTTAATTTTAATCATACGATTTTTAGTAAAAGCGAAGTAGTTTTTAAAAATAGCATTTTTAAAACAAAAGGAGTAACAACATGCAAACAACACGACGTCGTTTTTTACAAGGTAGCATAGCCTTAGCTGGATTAGCGCAACTAAAAGGCATGGCGCTGGCAAATGCCTTGGAAATTACTGGGCTAAAAGACGTTTTTAAAGACGACTTTCTCATCGGGACGGCGATAAGCAACCGCACCTTGGAAACACAAGATGCCGAGCTTTTGGCGCTGATTGCCCGGGAATTTAATACCATCACGGCAGAAAACTGCATGAAATCCGGTGAAATTCAGCCTGCTCAAGGCGAATGGGACTGGGAGCTAGCAGACCGCTTTATGGCGTTTGGCCGTGAGAACAACATGACCATGGTGGGGCATGCGCTCGTTTGGCATTCTCAAACCCCTAGCGATTTATTCGTCAACGCAAGTGGCGAGCAGGTATCACGGGCGGAACTAGAACGACGTATGGTCACGCATATCTCCACGTTAATGGAGCGTTATCGCGGTCAAGTCCATATCTGGGATGTAGTTAATGAAGCAATTGATGAAGGTAAAGGGTGGCGGAATAGTCCCTGGTTCAATATTTTCGGTAATGCTGACTACATGGAACGTGCCTTCCAAATCGCCCATGAAATAGACCCCAACGCCCAGCTACTTTACAACGACTACAACATGCATAACCCAGAAAAAAGAGCCTTCTTGGTGGATGTGCTGCGTGATTATAAGCAGCGGGGCATCCCAATTCATGGCGTTGGCTTACAAGGCCATGTAGGGCTGGACTTCCCGGACTTAGCTGAATTTGAGCGCAGCATTGTTTCCTACGCCGAACAGGGTATGCGGGTGCATATCACCGAATTAGAAGTGGACGTATTACCAGTAGCCTGGGAGCACATTGGGGCAGAAATTTCAGATGAGTTTGAATATTCTGATGAACTGAACCCTTATGCCGATAAGCTACCTAGTGATATAGAAGCACGTCTCACCGCTCGTTACGTAGAAGTGTTTGAGATGCTGCTGCGCCATCGAGATAAGATTGGCCGGGTAAGTACTTGGGGTACTTATGACGCAGAGTCATGGAAAAATGATTTCCCCGTAAAAGGGCGTACCAATTACCCACTATTGTTTGATCGCCAACGCAAGCCAAAAAATGCTTACCATGCACTTTCTAAGTTAAAAAGTCAGTAAGGAGTATTTTAAGTGAAGGCATCTCTGATTAACTTAAAGACCACAGTCGTTAATCAGAGATTCTCTAATTTCTCCCCTCTATTTATGGTGATTTAATATGAATGTTCCTTATAAAGATTCAAAAAATAGTATTAATGATCGCGTTGCAGATTTACTAGCACGTATGTCGAGAGAGGAGAAGTTAGCGCAGATTCATGCGCTGTGGTTGATTTTGGATGCCGAGGGGCAGCATCAGCTACGGCAAGATAGTTTTGCAGGTATTAAAAGTGAAGGTTGGCAGGCCCGCCTTGCAAATGGGCTTGGGCAAATCACCAGGCCGTTAGGGTCTCACGGGGTAGCGCCAAAAGACGGGGTTAGGGCACTTAATTCGCTACAACGCTACTTGGTGGAAAACACTCGTTTAGGTATCCCCGCACTTCCTCATGAAGAGTGTTTAGTGGGGGTGATGTGCCGCGGCGGTACACTGTTTCCTGGGTCGCTAAACAGTGGCGCAACGTGGCAACCGGACCTGATAGAGGCTGCCGCCAATGCGATTGGCAAAGAAGCTCGGAGCATCGGCTGTCGGCAGGGGTTAGCCCCGGTGTTGGATGTTTCCCGCGATGTGCGTTGGGGGCGAACGGAAGAAACTTTTGGCGAAGACCCGTATCTAGTGGGCGTGATGGGAACGCGCTATGTGCAAGGGCTGCAAGGTGAGCAGCGTGACCTGTTGGCGACGCTTAAACACTTTGTCGGCCACTCATTTAGTGAAGGCGCGCGCAACCATGCTCCAGTGCATGTTGGGGAACGTGAGCTTAACGATGTATTTTTATTGCCTTTTGAAATGGCGATCAAGCAGGCAAACGCAGGCAGCGTGATGCCTGCCTACCACGATATTGATGGTCAACCAACCCATAGCGATTATCGGTTAATGACCGAGTTGCTCCGCGATCAATGGGGCTTTGATGGGTTGATTGTGGCAGATTACATCGGCGTGAGCCTGCTCTACCAGCACCATGGAACGGCAAAAGACGCCCAAGATGCTGCACATCAAGCGTTTACGGCTGGGTTGGACGTTGAGCTACCAGGGGACGACTGTGTAGGGAAGCTCGACCCTAACGACCAAAACGCCCTGCCCGACGCCATTTTAGATGCCTGCGTTACGCGGGTGTTAACTGAAAAGTTTCGTCTGGGACTGTTTGAACAGCCCTATACTGATGTAAACGCGATTAGCTTTCAGCAACCAGAAACGCTCTCCCTAGCGCGGCAAATCGCGAGCCAATCGTTGGTGTTGCTAGAAAATGATGGCATTTTGCCACTTGCTGAAGATCAGCATCAAACCATTGCTGTGATTGGCCCCACCGCCGCCGACCCATTAGCGCATTTGAGTGGTTATAGTTTCCCGGTGCATGCACTACTTGAAGAGGCACAAGAGTCTGTTGCCCAAGTAGTCACTCCGTTACAGGCGTTGCAGCAGCGTTACGGGGATAAGGTGGTATACGCCAAGGGTTGCGATATTCTCACGTCTCCCCGCATGGGAACGGCAGTCTTTCCTGGTGATGTGGAAGATAGTGCCTCGGTGCATGTTCCTTCTCCTGTTTGTTATGACGACTCTGCCATTGCTGACGCGGTAGCCTGCGCGCGACAGGCCGATATTGCGCTGCTCTGTTTAGGCGACCTGCCAGGGCTATTCCAAAGCGGTACCGTCGGCGAAGGCTCGGATACCGATACGCTGGATCTGCCCGGTGTGCAACAAGCGCTTCTTGAGGCCGTGGTGGCCACAGGAACGCCGGTGGTAGTGATTCTCTCTGGTGGCAGACCCTACTCGCTGGGTGGCCTGGAGGAGCAAGTTAGCGCCTTTATGCTTTCGTTTAGCGGTGGTCAGGAAATTGGCAATGCCTTGGTCGATGTCCTGAGCGGCAAGGTAAACCCTTCAGGGCGTTTACCAATTTCTGTGCCGAAAAGTGCAGGCGCGATGCCATATTTTTACAATCATCACTTTAAAAGCAGCGGTACGCCGGTAGCACAAAGTTTTGGTGCTAAGTACCCATTTGGTTACGGTCTAGGGTATAGCCGCTTTGCTTACCGTGATTTGCACATTGCCACGGAAGCACTTGCCATTACCGACGAGCTAGTGGCACAGGTAACGGTAGAAAATACAAGCGGTGTTGATGGTGAAGAAGTCGTTCAGCTCTATGTACGCGATGTGCTCGCCAAACGCGTGCGCCCTACTAAAGAGCTAAAAGCTTTTTGTAAAGTAAAGGTGCCAGCTGGTGAGGTAGTGACAGTAACGCTTACTGTCCCAGTAGATATGCTCAACTATACCGACCAGCCTTGGGAGCGTGTTGTTGAACCGGGTGATTTTGAAATAGCCGTTGGCTCGTCTAGTCAGCATTTACCTCTGAAGGGGCATATTACCGTGCTGGGTAACAAACCGCGCGTATTGCCCAAAATGTGGAAAATGGAAAGTACTGCAACAGTTAAATCTCAATAAATTTAGATAGAAAATTTAGACTATAAACTTATATTTAATATAGAAGTGATCCAATGATAAAAGAGAAAATCACCTCCGAGCAGT
>TARA_R110001599_G_scaffold153940_1_pt1 | contig 19896 bp, 3 predicted proteins | sample TARA_R110001599 | Tara Oceans TARA_R110001599 (sample SAMEA4398360) | marine metagenome | biome: Polar Biome; feature: [MES] marine water layer (ENVO:01000295) within the mesopelagic zone...; material: water (ENVO:00002006), including particulate matter (ENVO:01000060) such as...... | reverse complement strand
AAGATGGAATACCTAGAAAAAAGAAAGGTGGTGAATTTAAAACAAAAGTAAAAAGACTTAAAGAACAATTGCAAAAATTTAAAAATGGAGAAGAAATATCTCCAATGGCTTACAAGGAATTAACTAATTTAAAATTAATAAAACCTAAAGTAGAAGTAGATACTGATTTAGTTGAAGAAGAGATAGATAATAATATAACATTTGCTGATTTAGAAATAGGAGAAATTAAAAAAGGTAAGTATGATTCAAACAAAAAGGAAATAAACAATAAAGAATTTTCAATTGAGAATCTAACATATAAATCAGGAGGTGAGTTTGGAGCAGATCAACAAGAAAAGTTTTATGAAGAATATATTAATGGTGTTTTTAAAAATACCAAAGAAGAAGCTAAATCTAAAAAGTTGTTTGACAAGTTAAATAGAATATATTATAATGATTCAAAAGAAAATAATATGCATCAATTGGATATCATTAAAAGTATTAATAGACAGGGATAGCCTTATTATTATTAGTTAATCTCCTTATAATTTAGTATATTATTATAGTAAACCATAATTATGAAAAACAAAAAAGAAATGTATTTTGATCTTCAAATGGCTCAGGGTGGTAATGAAACCAATGATGAAAGAGATCGTTATGAATACTATTTTGATGAGGAAACACAAAAGTGGTATTCAAAACCAAAGGGTTCATCTGATGAGGCTTATGAACAATTAAGTGAAGAAAAAGCAAATAAACTTTTTAACTTACCAGCTGATACAGTTAATCCAGCTTTGAATGCAGCTGATAATGTAATAGATGGTGTACAAGACTTAAATGATAATGTTGGTGTTAGTTCTTCTGCTATGTCAAGTATAGTAGATGATTCTAGAGGTCAATATGGTTTACGTTTAAATCAAGCTAATAAAAGAACTTTAGAATCCTCTAGAAGATTTGCTGGTGTTGGAGATACAAATATTCTTGATGTTTTTGGAGCAGTTGATGCTACTATAAAAGATCTTAAACCAGGAGAAGAAAATTACTATGATACTAAAGCTAGTGATTATGTTAAATATAATTACAAAAATAAAACAGGTGAAGATGTATACATAGATCAAGATGCATTCAATAAAGGAAAAAAACAATCAGATGTTTTTGGACTAACAAAAGATGAAGTTGTAGAAAGTGAAATGCAAGGTTTTTTAGATGAAAGATATAAAAGTAATCCTAGTAAGTATGCAAAAGTAAAAAACTTTAATATAAAAGATTATGAAGAAGGTAATGTAGACTACAGACAAGGACCATTTAATCTATTTAAAAGTGAAGGAAAAGAAGGAGACTTACTTGAACAAAGAGATAATGCAGATCAAATAGTTTACAGTACAAACAAAAAAGGTAAATATGTAGATCCTGTAGGTTTTACAAAAGGACAAAATACAGATGGTACATATAAACAATTTGATATATATGAAGATCCAAATGCAACTCCAACCTTACAAACAAAACCATTAGAACAGATTGAATATCAATTGGGAGGAGGTAAAGATTTTTCAGGCTATAATCCTTTAACTAATCAATATACAAATCCTTTTCTTAGTAGTAATGTTGAATCTGGTATAGACTTAAGTGCTTATACAAATTTATCTACAGCACCAGAAGAGTCAGATTCTTTTTTTAATTCTAATGATAGACTCTATGCAATGCAATCTGGCGTAAATAGAAGTATGGATAGTTATGAAGCAGCCACTAAAAAAACAATGGATGAATTTAATAATCCATTGTTAAATCAAACTTCATTAGATTTACCAACATCTAATACTTTTGAACCTTCTGGTAATGATGAATTTATAAATGATCTGAATGTTAGTAAAGATTTTAGAACTCAAGATACTGCTGATATAGATGTAGATGAATTAGATTCAAGAAAAGATAAAAGAGCTTTAAGAAAATACAGAAGAGACTTAGAAAAAGAATCAAATGAAGGTCAAGACTCTTTTACTAATAGATCTTACAATAAATTAAAACAATTATCTGATAGTAAGCCAGTTCAATTATATGGTAAGATAGGTGCAGGTGCAGTTAGAATAGCAAAGCCTGTAAATAGAATGCTAGAGCAAAGAGAAGAAAGAGAAAGAAAAGATACTATGATGAAAAATGCTTTTCTTTCAGATAATATGTATGCTAGTAGAGATGCAGATCTTTCAGGTTCTAAGGGTGATTATGATGTAAATACTGGTATATTTAGAGCTGAAGATAAACTACCTACAATAAGACAAGGTAAGTATGGTGCTGAATTATCTAGTTATCTTACCTTTGCAAAGAATGGAGGTTCATTTTTTAATGAAGGAAATGAAGCTGAGATAGATGCAAATATGTATAAAGAATTAATTGCTGCTGGTGCAGATTTAGAAATATTATAATTATGAAAGTAAATGTAAAAAAACTACCAAAAGGTTATTCTATAGTAAATGGAAAAATAGTTAATACTATGGCATATGGTGGAACATCAACTGGTGATCAAGGAAATTTTGGATTAATAACAACACCACCATTGCCTTCATCAGGATTTAATTATGATATGTCTGAACCATCAGTATCTGGAAGAGTTGCATCATCTCTCCCATCTGTTCCAAGAGAAGAAGCAAATCTTGAAGCAGAAAAAGGAGAGACGGTACTAACTGATATGAATAATGATGGTAACTTTGAATTATATAATATAGGAGGCAAAAGACATCATAATGGAGGAACACCTTTAAACTTACCACCACAATCTTTTATATTTTCAGATACATCTAAGATGAAATTAGATAAGTATGAATTAGCTGAAATGGGTATTGAATCTAAAAAAAGAATTACACCAGCAAAGGTATCTAAAGGTTATGAGTTAAATAAGTTTATGGGTATATTAGATGATCAACATTCAGATGATATAACTATTGATACTGCAGAGTATATGTTAAATAAAAATAAAAAATCTTTATCTCAATTAGCATTCTTACAAGAAGCTAAAAAACAATTTGAAGATGGAGTTCCTTTAGCATCATATCCATATCTTACAGAAAAAGGAATTGATCCTTTACAATTTTCACAACAAGTTGAAGATATTAGTGCACAAGAAGCAGAACAAAAAATGTTAATGCAACTTCCTTTTGAAAAAAGATTAGAAATAATGATGCTTAAAGAGGAAGCAGCACAACAACAAGCTGCAATGCAACAGCAACAGATGATGCAACAACAAGGTCAAATGGGTGCTCCTCAAGGTATGCCTCAAGGTATGCCTCAAGCCATGCCTCAAGGAATGATGCCACCTCAAATACCTATGCAACAACCAATGGCAATGGCAAAACGTGGTGGTCAAATGTCTCAACTTTATAAAGCACAACAGGGAATAGAAACTGGTGCTCAAAGATTTAAAGTTCCAGAACAACAATTTGAATTTGCAAGTGCACCAAATTTATCTTCTAATTCTTTTATAGAAGATAATACAAATTATTTACCTATTCATACACAACCAGAAAATGTAGCTTCATATAAAATATCAGATTACATAGCAGATCAAGAAAATCTTTTATCTGAATATAGTAATTTTGCTGATGGAGCAATGCAAGAATATTCTTCAAGATTTGATCCAAGAAATATGCAGAATATGGGGGCTATGGGATCTATGAACTCAAATATTTATGATCCAGAAATGGTAGAGTTTTGGGAAGAGCATATTAGAATGGGAGGAACACCTCCTAATAGACCTACTCAAGAATATACTCAAGCTTATGCTAAAGTTTATCCAGATAGTGAAATGCCTAATGGTTCAGATGTTAATATGAATACATCATACAATGAACCTTATAGTGAATCTTACAATGAGGAAGATGTTGATCAAGAAAATCAATATGTTAACAACATGTCTTTTCCTGATCAAGAGCCTAACTCAATGGTTGAAAGTAATACTGCTTCAGGTTTTGATGCTACAGGTTTACCTTTAGATTACACTGATCTAACTAATCCATATTATGTAGGTTCTCAATTTGCACCTGAAATGCAAATGGCTGCTTATGGTGGTGATTTACCAATAGCTCAAAAAGGTGTTGAGTATAATGGAGAAACTTATTCAAGAAAAGATCTTAGAAAATTAAGTAAAATTAATCCTAACCTTGTTGCAGAAATTTTAAATGGTGGTCCAGTTGCAGATAGAAATGTACCTAATGCATCAAAATTAATTCAACAAATAAATGAGTCTAGAATAGATGAAGAAGGTTCTGATAATAGAGAAACACTTGTAGGTGGAACTCAAAGTTGGATTGATAACTATCAAACTGATTCAGAAGAAGGAGCTGAATATAGAGATCAAAGATATCAAGCTTATAAAGTAAGAAGAGAAAGTGAAGGTCTTTCAGTTTTACCTGCTGAAAAATATCATAATCTTTATATAGAATTTCAAAAACAAAATGATTGGTTTAAAGAAAATTTAACTCAAGAAGAAAGAAATACACCAGACTGGGATGATGGAACAAATAATAAATATATAAAATCATTAGAAGGATCAAATTTTAAACCATTAGCTGAAAATGAAATTAGTCATGTTCAATCAGGATATATTGGTGGAGTATCATTAAATCTCTTTAATAAAAATAATCCTGGAGCTAATGTTTCTGAATACATACAAAGTGGTGTAGCTGATCAAACTTATCAGGAAATGGCTATATCTGGAGAAGATGGTAAGTTTGGCAATACTAGTAATGATCAAAGAGAACTTAAAGATATAGGATCTCTTACTGAAGGAACTGCTTGTTCAAATGCAAATGAATTAGCAACTAAGTGTGCTGAAGTTGGTGGTGTGTGGACTGCATATAATGCTGAAACTAAATCTGGATGTTCTTGTAGTGAAACTATTATTGAGGAACAGACTGATGTTGAAATACCTGCTCAACAAGATAGAAGATATTGGTTACAAGATAACATGGGATTAATGAATGCCATGGATAATAAGTTTAGTTTACAAAAATATTATCCTCTTGCAACTCAATTTGATAATATTCAAGTTGATCCAGTTTTTAAAGATCCAACAAGAGAAATTGCAGCTATTGCAGAACAAGCAACTATTGCAGGCATGGCTGGTACTACATTTGCAGGACCTCAAAGAGCTGCAGCTGTAGCTGCTAAAACACAAGGTGTTGCTGGAAAACAAATAGCTGATGCAATTGATCAGGTACAAAGTTACAATGTAGGAATTGCAAATAACATGAATGTTAAGAATGCAGAGTTACAATATAAAACTCAAATGTTAAATAACAATGAGTTAAAACAATTGTATGATAATACAATGTTAACTGAACAAAATTATGACAATGCTTTAAGAGAATCTAATGCTGCTATTACTAATCAACTTATATCTAGAGAAACTAATGCAGCTAATACAGCTAACACAAATAGTATTTATACAAATTTTAATATACAACCAGAGATAGGAGGTGATATAGATATAGTTAATCCAAGAGGTTTTTATGCTGATGCTAACTATAGAGATCCTCAAACTTCTTATGATGAATATATAAAGATGTATGATGCATTAGAAGGTATAGTTCCTGATGATAAGATACCAGGTTATCAAGGATTTAAAGGTAGATCAAATAAAAAACAAACTAATGCTCAAAAAAATAAAGGGGTTATAATGCAAGGTTATAATCAAGCTATGAATGGTAGAGAAGTTAGAAAAAATAATTTACTTAGAAAGGGAGCTGAATTAAGAGATTGGTTTTCACCACTGAAGGGATATTAAACTTTAAAAGTGTATTAGTATGAGAGTAACAAACTATAAAAATTTATTATCTTTATAATATGGCAACTTATTTAAAAGGCGTAAAAGATTACGTACCTCAATTACAAACATTTAAACCAGACTATAAATTTTTATCTGATGTTTTATCAGTTAGACAGGATAGGTATGATACAAACTATAAATCTCTTAATGATTTATACAGTAAAGTTGTTTATGCTGATATGTCTAGAGAAGATAATAATGCTCAAAGAGACCTGTATGCTAATCAATTAAGTAATGGTTTAAAGCAAGTTTCTGGAATGGATCTTTCATTAGCTCAAAATGTTGATGTTGCTAAAGGTTTATTTAAGCCATTTTTTGAAAACAAAGCATTAGTAAAAGATATGACTTTTACTAAGATGTATCAAAAAGAAAGTTCTAAAGTTAATTCAATAAAGGATAATTCAAATGAAGAGATTAAAGAAAACTATTGGCAAGATGGTGTTATAGATCTTCAATTTCAATTGCAAGAATATAAAGAAGCTTCTCCTGAGCAGGCTTTACAAATGGGAATGCCAAAGTATGTTAATAACCCTAACCTATATAAAAGATCTTTTGAAGCATTAAAAGACAGTGGATTATCTATTAAACAAACTACACTAGAAGGTGATTGGATAATTACCACTGAAAATGGTACAGCATTAACTAGACAGCTTGTTGGTTATGAACAAAATAAAAATGGATCATATAAATTAGGAGCAGATAATAATCCAGTTGGAATATATAAAAATCCAGCAGCTGAATACTTAAGAGAAACTGTAATGAGAGATCCTGTTGTCATAGAAGGCTACAGAGTTCAAGCAAGAAACAGAGGTAGACAATTTTCTAATAATGAAGAGAATATACAAAGATATGGAAGTGTTGATGCAGCAAGTAAGGCTTGGGCAGAAATGACTATAAAAAATCAAACTGATAAAGATTCTAAAATATTATCAGAACAAAATACAGCTATAAAAAAAGAAGAAAATACTATATCAAACTGGGAAGCATATAAAAGAAATAATAATATAATTCCAGGTTCTTTTAAAGAAGAAGTTTTTCTTAAAAAAATAGCTGAATTAGGATTATTAAAAAAGACTAGAGACTTAACATCAAAAAGACTTAAAGAAGGTAAAGTACCTGCAAGTGATTTAAAACAATTAATGAATGTAGCTTATGGTCAATATATGGCTACACAAATGGGTCCTTTAATGAGCAAAGCTGCTGTAGCTTATAGTCAAATAGATGCATCACAAACGTTTGAGGCTAATCCATTTAAGAAAATGGAACATCAACATAAGTATGATATGTCTAAGATGAGAGCTAAAAATGCTTATGATCAAGCTAACATACGTCTTAAAAATAAATTAGAAAATCAAGCATACGGTCCTGCAGAAGGAATCAATCCACTTAGTGGACCAGTAAGTTCAAATATAGGAGGAAGACCTTTAAATCAAAATGAAGTTATTAAAGGTAGTGAGGCTATATTAAATGCTCATAATAAAGTAGATCAAACAAAGATGGATGTTATTACTTCTACTATACTAGCTGATCCACTAGCCTTTAATGATTTTGTCCAAGGAGGTCAAATGACATATGATTTTAAAAATGTTGAAACAGGAGAAGTTACACAAAAAAGAGCAAACTTAAAAGATGCATTTATTGATCTTGCAAAACCTGGACAAGAAGTAGAATTAGGTAGAATTTTTAAAAAAGTACAAAGTAAATTTCAAAATGTAGAGACAAATAAAAGTGGTGCAGAGGTAATGGTTGATTTGCCAAACTTACAAAATAATCCTGATTTAATAAATAATATTAGACAGCAATTTAATGCTATTGATAAACAAGAAAAAGTTATTCTTAAGATTGAAGATCAATTTCAAGTTAGACTTAAAGAAGCATTAGACTTTGGAATATCAAGTGGTAAGATTACATTTGCAGATGATGTAGCTATACCAATGATGACAGAAAGACAAATTGCTATGGCAATGGATGGTAGAACTAATAAAGAAATAAAAAGAGGATTTTCTATATTTAATCCTAAAAGCACTCAAGAGGATAAGTATAAAAATCTTGATAACTCAAGAGTAAGACTATTAAGTCAAGAAGAGTATGAAGATGTTTATGTAGCTATGATGAAGTTACCACCAGAACAAAGAGCACAATTAGAAGCTCCAAATGCTAGTGGTAGTAGAAATGATTATGATTTTTTAACTACAGATTTTGGATTTTTAAATGATACAGAATCAACTGCAGAAGGATATTGGAATTATATAGGTGATGGATCAGGTTCAGCAAGCTTTGCATCTCCAACTACTGGCATAGGAGTTTCTACTGGTATAGGTACGACTGGAGGGAGAGGAATTAGAAAATGGAGATTTAATGAAGCACAAGCAAGAAAAGATGCACGTAAAAAATATAGTGATTCTGATTCTGAACTAGATGAATTAGGTAATTATACAATTGGTGATGCTGGATTTTTAGGTAATATAAATACTGTTTTTACAAGCCCTGATGCTGGTGGTGAAAATGGTTTACCTACTTATAATGTTGAAGCAGTTCTAGCAGGTCAATCATCAAATGCAGGTGTGGGTCAAGCAGCAATAAATCAATATGATTTTGCTTATGATCAATTTAGTAAAAGTCCAGAATCTATAGAACAAATAAATGCTATGACAACAGCTTTTAATTCAGCACCACCTAATACAGTTTTATTTTCAATAGGAGATGATAGAACTATGTCTATTACTGATATAAAAGATGCAGATAATAAAGTTGATAGAGATTTAGCAAAAGCTATATTTGAAAAGCTTATAAAAGATACACAATTTCAGTATGGCAAAAATAATGATAGAGAAAAACGTCCTGTTATGAATATGTCATATGTAGAAAGAATGGGAGGTCCTGATACAGAAGCAGATTATGCTGGTTATACTATAAGTCCTGGTAGTAGTACTTATGGTAAAGAATTTGAAGGTCTTTTTGGAGAGGATGATCCTAGATATAATGATTTTTTAAGAAGTGGTATTACTATATCTATACCAAGTGATTATGATAGTAATAAATATTCTTCAAAAAATCAAGCATTTTCTGCTGCAAATACACAAATGGCAATGGATGGTAACATTTCAGATAACATTATAGATGGAGCTTCATATGTTATATTTCCAAATCCTAACGGTCCTGGGTATTATAATGAAGTAACTTCTAAATCTTTTAATAAAGAAACTGGAAACATATCTTCAGATTCAAGTCCTTCCACTCAATACTTAAGTATTACTCCTTCACAGTTAGACGGGTATATATATAATCTTGAAAACAAGGCTTTAGAAATTGCTAAAAAAAATCAAGCACAAGAAAAATCTTACAAAAAATAAATAAACCAATTTAATATGGCAGATGATTTAAATATCACAGGAGAAGATTTTAACATAAACAATTCAGCACCTGTAGAAGCAGATGTTAATTTAAATGTTAATAACACATTTGCAGATACACTTACTAGTGAAGATCAAAATTCTATTATTAATGGTGTTACTTTTGATGAACCATATCCTGCTATGCCAGGTTATGATGTTCAAACTTTTGAAAGTGCAATTGATTTTGCTACAGAAGGTATGCCTAACTTAGAAATCAATGATCCTTTTAGGAATATGATTGATGCTGCTGCTGTAGATTTAGATAAATATTCTTTTTCTATTCCTCCTAATAATAATTTAAATCAACTTTATCCAGGAAGAGCTGGATCTAGTTTTGATCCATTTAGACAAACTTCAGGTATTCCTGATCTTGATACTACAAATGGAAAAAAAGCATTCTTATCTCAAGCATTAAATGAAACAATAGCTACTACACCTGATAAAACTGTTAAAGGCTACAAAGCTCCTTTTTTTTATGGTGCAAAAAGATTTGAATTAGATAGATATTACAATCATCCAAGATTTTCTGATTTAGGTTTTCATCCATTTGCTAACAATGAAGAGTACTACCAAACTAACTCAAGTAAATGGGATAATTTTACAAGAACAAGAGCTCAATGGGCAGCAATGTTTGGAGCTGCATTTACATCAGGTTGGAGATCAATAGGTGATATGGTTAGTGGTGATCCATTTAGTTCAGACATGGTTGGTGCTCAAGCTATGGATGATGCTATGAGAATAGGTAGATCAGGAAGTGGTGGTGTAAGAGGATTTGCAAATGATTTATTTCTTAACAGTTCTTATACTGTTGGTATTATATCAAGTATTGCATTAGAAGAACTTGCATTATTTTCAGCAGCAGCTGTACAAGGTGGTGCAAATCCTGTTGCAGATGCTGCTCTTATAGGAAGAACAGGTATGAATATTGGTAAAGTTGGAAAAGCTATTGCTTCATTATTTAAAATGAAAACATACACATCTGCTGGAGCAAATATGGCATTTAGGCTTAATCAAATTAATACTGCAAAAAGATTTTGGGCTGCATCAAGATCTAGTGCAAGAGCATTAGGTGATAATTTAGGTACATTTTTTACTCCTGATCTTTTGTATCAAATGAAAAGAGTGAAAGCTGCAGCTAAAGCTGGAGACAACATGACTCAAATGGCTAAAGGTGCTGCACAGTTTGGAGGTTTTTATAGAGATATAAGAGCTATAAATGGTGCATGGTCTGAAGCTAAAATGGAAAGTGGTCTTGTTGAAATGGAGGAGATGAACAAACACTACATGCAGATCAAAGAAATGAAAGATGGTGTTGCTCCAACCAAAGAAGAATTAGACATGGTTAGTGGTCTTGCAAAAGGAGCAGGATTAACAACTCAACTTGTCAACCTACCTTTAATATATCTTAGTAATAAGTTAGTACTAGATGGTGCAATGAGAGGTTTTAGACCACTTGGAAGAGTACTGGATAAAAGTTTATCTGGAACTATGGGTAGGATAATAAGAAATCCTAAAAATATTTCAAAACCTTTTTCTGATTTAGGAGCGGGAAATGCTATAGTAGAAAGTTTAGGTTTAGATGTATTTAGAAAAATGTATAAAGCTGGAGTAGGAGGTAGTTTTAAACACCTTGGTGCAACAGGTTTAAAATACATGACAGCTAATCTTGCAGAAGGTTTTCAAGAACTTGGACAAGAGGCAACAGCAACTGGTGTAAAAGCATATTATCAAGGTTTATATGAGCAAGATCTAGCAACTGCTACAGATTTACAATTAGCAGAAATGACTGATGCATATAATTCTGGAGAGCAAGCATACTTAGGTGATTTTAAAAAGACTGGTGAAATGAAAACATCAGTATCCATAATGGATGCTGTTGGAAAAGGTATCTCTTCTCAAGTTAGTGGTCAAGGTTTACATACGTTTATGTCAGGATTTTTAATGGGGGGTTTAATTCAAGGTCCACAAAAAGTAGTATTTGAAGGTATGCCTAGTGTACTTATAAGTGCTCAAGACAAAATAAAAGGTACAACAAAAATAGAAGCTTATAAAAAAGAAAAAGAAGAATACATAACTAAAACTGTAGAAACTTTAAATAAAGTATATCAAGATCCACAAAAATATTTTGATCCTAAAAAATTAAATTTATTTACACAAAAAGAATTAAATCAAAAAATGTATACTGCTTCTTATCAAGATAACATTCTTGATTTTATGGATAGTAAAGATGGTGCAATATTTAATTCAATATATACAGTATTAAAATCAGGTCAATTAAATGCATTTCAATCTCAAATAGAAGGCATTAAAACTATGGACAATCAAACTATTAAGGAAGCATTTCCTGATATAGATTCTACTCCAGAAAAATTAAGATCACGTGCTGATTCTATGTTAAATAGAATGAAAGAAATGCAAAAATCATATAAAGAAATTAATGATAAATTTGTAAACCCATTTGATGGAGATAAATATAAAAAAGGTACAAAAAAACATAATGAAGAATTAATAAGAAGTATTGCTTTTGAACAAGCAAAGATGATGGCAATGTTTGCTAAAGGTACATTTGAAGATTCTTTATCTAGAGCAAATGATATATACAATTCTTTGTCTTCTGATCCTGTTCTTGCATCTATTTCTTCTTCAGATATTTCTGCTTTAACTTCTGTAAGAGGTTTAGCTGTAGAATTAAATCTATTAAAAAGTGAAGTAGCAGTTGAAACTGATCCAGAAGCAAAAAAAATAAAAGAAAAAAAATTAGAATTATTAGAAAAATACAATGCTATTTTTACTGATCCTAAAAACAATACTACAACTAAAGGGTTTCCAGTTAAAACTCAAGTTGATATAATTAATGAAGTTTTAGGAAAAAAGTCAGTTAAAGCATCAGGATTTCAAGGTGTCTTTAATAGAAATAAAATAAACAGTTCAGGCCTTAAAGGTGCATTTGTTAATTATTTAAATTTCTTAGCTGAAAATAATGATGACTATGTAATTAATTTAAAAGTAGATGAAACACTTAAAAAGATTGTTGATTTTGGACATTTAAAAGGTAGATCACAAGACTATCTTAAAGCAGTTGAGAATCTTTTAGTTCCAGAAAATATGATCTTACAAGCTGAAAGAATGGCTGTAACCATGAAAGCTACATGGGAGGAACATAGTAAAAAAAATAATCAAACAGTAAAGTTAAAAAAGTATATTGATAAACAAGAACGTGTTGAATTCTTAAAAGCATTAGGAGATTCTGAAAATAGTATACAACCTGATGCAGATCAAACTAAAGAGTTTTTAGAGAACGGAACAATGCCTACTGATTATTATACTGAAGATGGTAAAGTTACAGCAGTAAGTGATCCAAAATCATTTGCAGAGATAGAATTCCTTGAAAAGAATCTTAGATCAATGCAAGCTGGTGATAAAGTTGAAACAGTTGAAGATGATACATCTGAATTTGAAGAAGATGATTTTTCAAATGTAGTAGAACAAGCTGCTGAAAGAGATGTTCTTAATGAGTTTATTAAATCTGATACTAATACTGAAAAGTTATTATTAGATGCATATAGAAGATATAAAAATGATTATGATGATACAGGATCTGGTACACTACTTACAAAAAACCAATGGGTAAGAAGTAAGAAAGGTGGCTTAGGTATACTTACAAGTAGATATGAAATGTCTAAAATGTATGAAGCTGAATCATCAACTGTTAAAGAAGAAAAAACATTTGAAGAATGGGTTGATTCTAATTCAAGAAATCCTTTATTAATTGGAAGTAATGGTGTATTAACAAAGAATAGTGTAAGTCATTCAGATGTTTCTATAAGTAAGTCTAAAGAAGAAGGATTTAAATCAGATAAACTTTCAGGTACTCAAAAGATTTTAAATCCAGCCACAAAGAAAGGTGTATTTGTTATAGAGACTACCATTCAAGAAAATGATGGAACTAAATCTAAATTCTATACTTTAAAGGATAAAGAAGGTAATAACCTTTCAGATAAATTTATTTCTTTAAATCCAAATCAAGATGGTATAAGATCAAACTATTCATCTAGAGCAGAGTATTTAAAAGCTCAAAAAATTATTGAAAATAGTTTACCTAAAACTTCTACTTTTACTTTTGCAAAAATAGAACTTACAACTGGTGATATTGTTGTTGATTCAGATAATAATCAATATTTAGTTAGGTCAACAGAAAATATGATTAAGAGTAATAATAATTTATACTTAGTCCCAGTTGGTAAACAAAATGCTAGAAAAGGTTCTGATGATAGAGTTTATATAACTGAAGATGAATGGAATCAGCAAGGTTGGAAAAAAGAATTAGAACAAAAAATAGATTTAAATGCTGATAAAATAACAAGATTAAATCCTTATTTCCCTATTGGGTTTTATCCTTTTCAAGGTTCTAAAGTAACTGAAGGTTCTGAATTAGATTATCTTAGAGATGATGATAGAGATGCAGATCAAGCAGCAGCAGATTGGCAAGAAGTTTTACAAAAACTTACTCCAACTCAAAAAAAGAATTTAAAAGTTTTAGTTGAAAAAAATCCAGAGTATGATGTAGTCCAAGCAGAAGTATCAGAAGGTAATTTTAGAGCCTATAAAATTAATACGGGTTATGGAGAAAATGTAGGGTTAGCTAGAGGAGCTAATGAATATGAAGTTACATTAATGGATGGTAACAAGCCTTTAGGCAAGTTAGTAGGTTTGAGTTCTGCAATACTTAAAGATACTGATGGATCTATTATTAATGGTGCTAAAATTACAACAGAACAAGCAGAGAGATTATTTATAACTGGTAAAGATTCAGAAAAAGCAGCTGAACAAATTAGAGAAAGATATGCTTATGCACAATTAATAAATCAAGAATTTAAAAATGCATTAGGAACTAATCTTACTAATACATTTAACTTAAGTCAATTTCCTAAAATTAATCTTAATGTTAAAGGTGGTGCTATAAAATTTAAAGATTCTCAAGGTAATAATTTTAAAACACCATGGGGTGAGTTAGATTATAATACTATAAATGGTAGTGTATACATATATGATATACATAATGTTTATGATAAAAATGGTAATCCTGTTCCACAAAAAACATTTATAACAGATATTGATTTAACAACTAAAGAAGGAATTGAAAAAAATTCTAAAATAACAGAAGAAGTAGATGCTGCTATAGGAGAATATCTTAAAAAAGATGATGCAAGCATTACAGACATGAACCTGGGAAGATATGTTGCTGTTATTAAGCTTCCTAATGGTTCAGTAAATTTTGTTGAATTAAAATCAGATAAACTTGAGATTGAACAATTAAATGATATTCTATTTGGTGAGAGTGGTATAAAGAATCAAATGGAAAAAACTTTAACTGAAAATTATAAAGATGGTAAATCAATAGATGCTTTCTTTAATAATCAATATAATGAGGAACTTGAAAATCAATTTTATATTTCATTAAAAGGTGGTGAATATTTAAGTATGGGTATTACTCAATATGGCAACTTGGCTATATCCTATAATAATCAAAAGACAAAACAAACAGATAGTATCAACTTAACTAAAGAAACTTTAGAAAGTGTAGATAGCGTTGAAAGTCTTATTAAATCAATAAATGCAAATTGGAAACAAAATCAAAAAGATAAGTCAAAAAAAACATCTGATAAAAAGTTTAAAGAAATTAAATTAGATTTAACTCAAGATAGTTTTTTAAATAACATTCCAAAATCAATAAGTAGAACAGAAGATCTTGTTGATCTTGTCTCAGCTAGAATTGCTCCAGACATTAGAAACTTTCAAGCACGTTTTACTTATACTGATTCAGCAGCTGTACAAGCTGCTACAAGTACTAGTGATTTTACTACACCTAAAACTACTACAGATACTAAAACAATAAATGGTGTAACAGTTAGTGGTACAAGTAGAGATGTTGATTCTGCAATTAATGTAGAAGATGTTGTGGAAATTACACCAGAGCAAACTGAAGAACTTCTTGAATCAGAATTTGAAAACATACCAGAATCTTTATTAAAATCTATTAAATATAAAATATTACAAGGAATAGAACTTTCTCCAGAAGAACAACTTATTAAGGAAGGATATGAAGATGAAAAAGATGTTCCACTTATAAATGAATCATTAATACCAGAAGAAGTTAATAAAGAAGCAGAGATAAAACTTAAAGAAGAACAACTTAAAAATGCTCAAAAAGATTTTGTAGTTAATAAAAAAGCTGAATTAGCAAATGAAAATTTAAGCAAGATTGAGTTGAATAAAAGAATATCACAAGAAAGACAAAGTAATCCTGAACTTAACGCATTAAAAGCTGAGATTCAAAATTTAAGAAAAAATTTAGGATATAAAATTGTTGATAATTTTGATGGTCAAGATGTTGAAGATATAAATACCTTCATTACTTGGGCAAGTGAAAATCTTCCTAGCTTTATACAGGTAGAAGATATTAGGGCTTTAGGTGAAAGATTAAAAAACAATGGTATTACTGCTGGTGCTTTTGCAATAGAGTTAAGCAAGCTTACTGGTGGTATGGATCTTGTAGGTAAGATATACACAGGTAAACAAAATCCATTTAAATACCATGAAGCTTTTCATGCTGTATTTAGAATGTTGCTTTCTGAAACTGAAATTAAAAAATATTTAAGATTAGCTAAACAAGAAAAAATTGCTGAACTTAAAAAAGAAGGTAAGACATTAGATCAAGCACTATCTGAATTAAAAGATTTAAGTCCTATTTATCAAAAACTAAGTAGACAAGAACTAGAAAATAGACTGTATGAAGAGTATATGTCAGATAGATTTGATGAGTTTAAAATGAACCCTAGATCTGCAGATACATCATCAGAAATTAAAAGTTTCTTTACACGTATATTAGAATGGATTAAAAGTTTATTTTCAACTTATTCTGTTAATGAGTTAAATTTATTATTTAATAAAATTGATACAGGTAAATATAAGTCTTCTGAAATTGCAAGTAATAGATTTACTAATTCAGATTTTGTTAATACAGAACTATTAGACAATAACTCAGGTGTTGTAAATATTGCTATGAAAGCAATTCCTATGTCTGAAGTTGATGGATTAACTAAATATTTTTCTCAAAAAGATCAACGTGCTATGGTAAGCACAATAGGTGCTATGTATTTAAATAGTGTTAGAGATCTTGTTAATGATGAAGATTTTACAGGAGAATATAACCCAGATACATTACTAAGTGAAACAGTAGATAAGTTTACAGAAATCTATAATCTTGAAGGAGAGGGTGCTTCTTTCTATGAAAGAGATGACTTTTTTGATATAGAATCTGAACTCATAGAGTATCACTCTGGTTTAGTAAATTCAAAATCATTAATTAAAAATGCAGTAAGTACTTATCTAACACTGTTTGATGTACAAGTAGAAAATCAAATAGAAGAATTACAAGAAGAAGATTTTACAGCAGAAGGAATTGTTAAAGCAGGTGATCAATGGGGTGAAGATGTAAATCAAAGAGGTGGAGCTCAATCTTTAAGTAAAGAGATTAGAAAATTTCTTGCTACAACAACAGTTAGAAAAATAGATAGATTTGGAATAGAATATGATCAACCAGTTGATTATGTCCAAGTTTACAATCAATTATTAAAGGCTCTTTCAAATACAAAGAATCCAAAAAATATGATCACCAAAATGAAAGTATATGGTGAATCAAATGAAAATACAAAAGCTGCAGTCAATAGAATTTTTACAGAAATAGGTTTAGGACAACTTTCTTCTGAAGATATTCTTTCAGGAAATTTTGATATTAATCAAATTTCAAAACCTTTATTTTTTCAATCTATTGTAAAAGGATTTACTCAGTTTAGAGTTGATTATATTTTTGCTGAAAATGATCCTAAAAAAGGTATTACAAATTTATACAAAGCAAATAATAAAGATGATGCTCATACACAAACTGATCAATGGGCAGCATTGTATGGAACTATATTTGAAAAATTATCTAAAGACAAAAAATTTAGAGGAACTTCTTCAGCATTTTTAACTGGATTTGCTCAACAATTAAATAGTAAAGATAGCATAGAGGATACAATCCTTAAGAATAAATCAAAAGATTTTGCAAAAGGATTAGAAAAATATTTAGGTATAAGCTTAAGTCCTTCTTATATTGAGTATAGTATAATTTCAAATTTAGAAAACTTAACTCCTTCTCAAGCAAGAATTAAAGAATCATTTATTGATGCTGAACCAATTATAGTAGAGGATATAAATCAAATGATATCTTCTATTAGTAATCATAAATTTATAAATGGAGTTTATGGTTCAAATTTATTTTTAAATATCAATGACTCTGTAAATGATAATGATGTTGCAGAGGATGGTTCTTCAGAAGAAGGTGTACAGGAATCAGGAGATGTTAAAAATAGAATTAAAAAAATTGCTAGAGGAAATGCAATTTTTGATGAAAGAGTTGGTAACACAGTTTTCTTAGACCCAAAAGGAAATTTAATATATGCACACCAACAACCAACAATGCATTTAGAAAAAGTTGCAGAGTTAAACAGTGAAGATGCTATAGATGTATTAAAGGATTCAAATAAATTTTTAGAGTCAAACTATTTACTTAATGATCCTAAATTTATACAATTAGCTAGAGAAGGAAAACTTAGAATTTCTAGAATAATAGGTTCTAAAATGACTAATCTAGAATCAGATGAAAATGGAAACTGGAAGTCTAATAATAGTTTAGATTTAAATAAAAAACCAGGAGTTTCTTTTGGTGAGTCAACTCCTGTAGAATTTATTACTAATCTTATTAATTCATATTTAATTGATTATAATGCTGCTACAGGTAAAACAAAAACTACAGAATATGAAACAACTGATGATTTTGGTAATCTAGTAGATAGATCATTTGCTTCTACAATGGTGGATATTAAAGTAATTTCAGAATCTAATACTGGAGATTTTATTTCATTACCAATTATTAAAGCTGTTGAAAAAACAAAAGGTAAAGTTAAATTAACTGATAATTATATTGATAAGATTACTGATGAAATTAAAACTGAATATGATAAAGTATCAAGAGAAGTAAATAAAAAAGAAGGGTTTACAGAAAAAACTGTAGACAATTATAATGATTTTGAATCTGTTGATGAGATTGATGATTTAAATCCTATTAAACACAAAGCAGCAAAACTATTTAAAACAGGAGAACTTTTAACTAGAAGATCTAAACAAGTTGTTTCATTAGATAGGGTTAGTTTAAAGCTTACTAATACTGAGATAAAAGCAATATCAGGTTCTACAAGAATTCTTTTAAAGGCAGGAACTTTTGCTTCTAAAGCAGGTATTACAGTAGATGTTCCTGTTACAATTGAAGTAGATGGTGTTGAATATACTGTTACTAGCAGAGGACCTCAAAATATTTCTAATAATAATCTTAACACCATAAAGGAGCAGTTAGGTTCAGATATAAGTGATTCTAAATCAACTATACATAAATGGGAAGTAAAAATAAATGATGATGTTATAGGTTACACAAGAACAATGGACCAAAGAGATTTTCTTTTAGGGAAAATAGATAAGAACATTATTGAAATAGTTCCTTCTTCTGAAGTTACTGTATTAGAAGATTCAGGTGAAGTTTCTAGATTTGAAACTGATAATGAGGCAAAAATATTATTAGAAGGTTCAGCAAGAAAAGGTTTAACATTTGATGAGGCAATTAAAGAACTTAAAGAATCTCAAATAGATCTTAAACAATTATTAAATGAAAGATTAAATCAAGAGTTTGAAGAGTTTAATTCTTTATTAAATAACCTTAGAGCAAAAACAAAAATTGATAAACAGATAACATCTGAGCTTAAAACTTCTGAAGATAAAATAACTGATGCTACAAAAAACTCAATGAGTTTGTTTAATCTACTTGCAAATGATGAGAAGCATAATTTAATGCAATGGTTTTTTAATGATTATTTAAATACAATGTCTATTAACCAAGTTCTTCTTGGTGATGTTTCCATGACTGTTAAAGATGCAGTTGATGAAATTAAAAGAGCAAAAATGCAAAATGCTGCAGGTCCAAGTGCTGATTCAATTATATCTGCACCAGAACATGGTGTTATGCATCCTGTTAAAAATATTAGTGCTATTACATTTAGAGATTCAAAATTTCAAAAGAAATATTCTAAAAAAGGTGGAACAGGAGAAAAGACTGATGCACAAATGTATATGACTACTAAAGCTTTTAGATATATGATGTTTGGGTTTGGTAGTTTAAATGCTGCACAAGCTAAAATTATAGATAAAATTGAAAGAGGTGAGGATATAACTTGGGAAGAATTTTTTGGTAATGCAAAAGAAAATACAAAAGGATTTAAAGAGTTAGGTGCAATTATGAATTCTAAAAAGTTAGTCTATGGTGATGGAACTACTTTTATTAAAATGTCAGCTTTTGTACTTACACCTGCATTAACATCAGACGCAGAAGGTAATGCACTTCCAAATAGAGTTGATCTTCATAATATGAGAATCAAGCTTGAAAGAATGGAATCAGAAGGAAATGAAACTATTGGTATAGCAGTTCCTGCATCAGCTTCTAAAATGCTTAAAGCAAATGTTATTCAAGAGTCAAACATGTTTGATGAAAGTTTAATAGAAGAAGATAACATAACTAATCTTGATGCACGTTGGATGAGACTTCAACAAATTAAT
>TARA_R110001599_G_scaffold353496_1_pt1 | contig 19917 bp, 19 predicted proteins | sample TARA_R110001599 | Tara Oceans TARA_R110001599 (sample SAMEA4398360) | marine metagenome | biome: Polar Biome; feature: [MES] marine water layer (ENVO:01000295) within the mesopelagic zone...; material: water (ENVO:00002006), including particulate matter (ENVO:01000060) such... | reverse complement strand
TGTCTACAGTTCCTATTGTAACTCTTCCTGCAAAAGTTGCATTACCAGTATTAGAAATAGTTAATCTATCATTACCATCAGTTACTATTCTTAATTCATCGTCAGTATAAGTACCAATACGCCCTACACTACCTGCTAGCATTTTAACTGTTGCTCCACCACTTTCTGAAACTTGTACTACTGCGTTGTTTTTTGGCCCAACAATTACATCCCCTGCAAAAGTTGCATTTTGTGAAGAATCTAAAGTTAAAGCTGTCGTATCGCCAGTATAAAATTCTAAATTAGAATTTGTTTCCGTTCCAATTTTTAAAATACCACTATTCCAATTAATATTTGCTATTGTACTATTAGCATATATTTGAAAAGAATGGCTAACAGTTTGCCTGCTATGATACCCAATTCTATAATCGTAAAATCCATTATAAAATCTAACAATTTCTTCATTTGGGGGCCAAGTACCACTTACAATATCTAAGCTAGTTGCTTCTAATTCTCCTGAAATATTAACGCCAGTACTTGTAGTTTGTAACTTATTTACATTATTATGATATAAATTTACAGCACCATCATTTACTGCATAAATCATATTTTCGCCTGTATCACTTTGCAACCTTATTGCACCAGCACTTCTAATATATAAACTTCCAGTCCCTGTTTCGTCTATATAACTATTACTACCATTGTGATATATTTCTAAGCCATCATTACTAGTTCCAAATATTGCTTTATTATCATCATTAAAAGTAACGTTACCAGTAATAATTCCACCATCTTTAGGAAGGGCTGCATTTGCTATAGTATTATTAGTAACTATATCATTTACATTAGTAGATATGTTACCAGTATTTGTAGAAATATTACTAGTATTTGTAGAAATATTACTAGTGTTTGTACTTATGTTACTAGTATTAGTTGCTACACTAGTTGCATTAGCTTTAGATGCTATAGCAGTAACATTAGTTGCAATATCTGTAGCATTAGAAGCTATATCAGTTTCATTAGTAGATATGTTACTAGTGTTTGTAGTTACTGTAGCTGCTGCTGCTTTTGTAGCTAATGTTGTAGCATTTGTAGTTATGTTAGTAGTATTTGTAGCTATGTTACCAGTATTAGTTGTAATATTACTAGTATTAGTTGTTACAGATGAAGAAGAAGCTTTGCCACTTATATCTGTAGCATTAGTTGCTATGTTTGTTACATTAGTAGAAATGTTTGTAGCATTAGTACTAATATCTGTATCATTGCTAGTTATATTAGTTGCATTAGTTTGAATGTTACTAGCATTAGAAGTTATGTTAGTAGTGTTTGTAGTTATATCAGTATTATTGCTGCTAATGTTAGAAGTATTTGTAGCTATATTTGCTGTGTTTGTAGATACACTAGTAGCACTAGCTTTAGTTGCAATAGATGAAGTATTAGTTGCAATGTTAGTAGTATTAGTAGATATGTTACCAGTATTAGTAGATATAGCACTAGTATTAGTATCTAGCTGAGTACCATCTGCTGCTACATCCCTACCATCTACAGTTCCTGTTATTACTATATTTCCTGCAATATCAATTCCTGTATTTTTTATAATAAATGATTCAGTTGCATTTGCTCTGAATCTCATAGTATTATCTGAATGTTTATAAGCTATTTGCCCTACATATGCATCAGCTCCAGTACCATCCCCAAATAAAACATATCCATATCCTGAAGTAGATGTAGTTATTTGTAGCCCATTTTGTGAATCAGTTGTATGCCCTACCTGTAATTTAGTGCCAGCATAATAAGAAGAAAAATGGCCTATTAATAATTGCCCCCCAGTAACTAATCTCATTTTTTCTCCACTAGCTTCAAAAATTTGATTTCCACTACTAGTTAATTGATGAGCAGCACCACCATCCCCATTTTGTAACATCAAACCAGCACTACCCCCTCTAATATACATTAAATTATTAGTATGTAATATTATTTTACCTGATCCTATACTACCCCCAACTATATTAATTCCTTCATTAGCATTTATTATACTGCTAAAAGATTTTGTACCAGCTATAGTTTCATTGCCTGTTAAAGTTACTTTAGTAGCTATGGCTGTAGTATTGGTACTTATATCAGTTGCATTTGTAGCTATGTTAGTTGCGTTTGTACTTACATCAGTAGCTGATCCTTTAGTTGCTATTGCTGTTACATTAGTTGCAATATCTGTAACGTTTGTAGCAATATCTGTAACGTTTGTAGCTATGTTAGTTGCGTTTGTAGATACATCAGTAGCTGATCCTTTAGTTGCAATAGCAGATGTATTTGTAGCAATATCTGTAGTATTAGCTGATACATTAGATGTGTTTGTAGCTATAGCACTAGTATTAGTTGCTACAGTAGTAGCATTAGCTTTAGATGCTATAGCTGTAACATTAGTTGCTATATCTGTTTGGTTAGTACCTATATCAGTTTCATTACTAGCTATGTTTGTAGTGTTTGTAGTTACTGTAGCTGCTGCTGCTTTAGTTGCTATTGCACTAGCATTAGATGCTATGTTAGTTGTATTAGTAGATATATTGCCAGTATTAGTACTTATGCTGCTAGTATTTGTACTTATGTTACTAGTATTTGTACTGATACTACTAGTATTAGATGCAATATTTGTAGTATTACTATCTAATTGAGATCCATCTGTAGATACATTTCTACCATCTACAGTCCCTGATACTGTAATATTGCCACCAGTTGTAAGGCCTGCTACAGTAATAGGATCAGTTGTAGTAGCCCCCCTAGTTGTTACTGATTGCAATGTATCAGATTCACTTTGATCTATTTTTTGCCAATGATCTGTAGTATGATCTGTGAATATAATCCAATCTCCTAAAGCCCATTCACTAATTCCATCTATTGTAGTAGTACCAGGAGTAGCTACAATATAATAATATCCTACTACGCCAGTTCCTGATACTATTGTAGGAGTATTTGTTGCAGCGTTCCAAGTTCCCTGATATTGTAATCCTTTAGGTACTGAAGCAGTAGCTGCATCAACGTAAGCAGTAGTAGCTATTTTAGTAGAATTATTGTTAGCAGATTGAGTAGTACCAGTAGTAGTAGTATTTATAGTACCATCTAAATCTCCAGTAAATGTAGTAGCATTTATTATGCCTAATACATCTAAAGGAGTAGTGGGATTTTTTCCAATACCAATTCTTTTATTAGTTCCATTATCTATAAGTATTGCATCTGTAGCAGAGCCTATAGTTGTTGCTGTTACTGGCAAAGATGCTATACTTCCTTTAGTTTTATTTTGATACTGGGCTATTAGATCAGGCTGGGAAATAGTAATAATATCTCCTTTTGTTATAATTTGATATATAGTTTTTGATACTACAGATAAAGTTGTAGCTCCAGCAGATTGATCAGAAGATAATACAAATTCTACATTTCCAAATTCTATTGTATTAGTTTCATCTAAAGATGTAGTTGCATCAGGCTGATACTGGCACATTAATAATATTGTATCTCCAGCTTTTAATACTGCATTAGGAATAGCTTGTACTGTTAATGAAGTTACTGTTAAAGTACCTTCAGCACTAAGGCCCTGATTTTCTGTTATTACTGTTACTGGCCTGGTAGCATTTTGCATAAGTTTAGCAATAGCCCTAGAGTTATTTCTTGCAGGATTTGCTAAAGTTTTACCTACTCCACCAGCAGATCCACTAGGTACTAAACTCCCAGTACTATTATCATTTCCTACCCCCCCTGAATTGCTACCATTGCTGCCAGTAGTAGTTGTAGTTATACCTTTATCAAATGTTTCAAATTCATATAAACTAAAACTCCAGGTATCTGATCCAGTATCAAAAGATCCAGTATGCATAATCCAACTAGCAGAAATTGTAGCAGATCCTGCGTGTGAAGGAGTAAACCATTTAGTAAAAGGAGTTCCATACATTGCTCTGCTACCTGAAGGATCTCTAGCATATATATCTTCAGCATCTAAATTAATTTTAGTACTAAATTTTCTAACGTTTTGTGCTTGTCTTTTAAATATTTCTTCGCACAAAGTTTCTGCTAAACTATTATTCCCTGTTAAAGAATCTATACCCCAAAACCCCTGAAACCCTGAAGGCACCCAGTTAGTTCCGTTATAAACTTGTAAACGCCCAGCACCACCACCAGGCAAATCTCCCCATAATACATCAGTAACTTCTTCGAAATCTGTATCTAATCCTGATTGTACTATTTGCGTATTAGTTTCTTCAGTTCCTATAATACCATTAGCAATAGGAGAAAAAAAGCTAGATCCTACGCCTGAAGTTATACTAGAATCTGTATAAGTTATAAAATTACTATCAGGATCAGTAAAATAACTTACACCAGGATTAGGAATTGGATCGCACCTTCCGTGGCCATATGCAATATTTTGTGATCCTGAAAACCATTCAGTAGCTGTAACATATTTAAACTCCCAATCTCCAGCAGTAAAAATAGATGGTGGACAAGTAACATACATATTTATGCTATTTCCAAACCAGGCAGGATTTAATAGATCAGTAATTACATTAAAAGAAGAAGGCCCTGGTGGTATCATTAAATGCCCTCTACTAAATACACTAGTATTTTGAGGTACATTAATCATAGAAAACCATTCAGGCATTAAATTATTATTACTCCAATTAGGGTAGCCATATTGGTACTCAGTTGTCGTACCTACTTTTTTAGCTATAATATGCCATCTTATTCCATATTTTACATCTCCACCACTACTATTCTGAAAATTTAAATAAATCTCCTGGAAAAATGTTTGTAGATTTGTACCATCAAAATCAAATGTACCTATTGGCTCCTCTACTCTTAAAGTACCAACTCCAGTTGTAATAGGCCAGGGCTGGGGCATTTTTGGAAAACCCTGAAAATAATTTATATTAGAAATATTTAAAAAATCTACAGATACCCTTTTAAATGCAGGCAAAACTCCATATCTAGATCCTGCTAATTTTTGATTAGGCTCCCCTATAAATACTGTAGGCTGATACCTACCCCATTCTAAATCTAAAGCAACTCCAGTAGCAGGAGATGCAGCAGCTCCTGTAATTGTATATCTATGCCAATTAATATTTTGAGGATTAACTAAAGTACCCCCATTATTTTCTGTGTAAGTATTTATACCTATAAAATAAAAAGTATTCTTATATGCAAAACATCTCATTCCCCAAGTTTTACAGATAAATTGCAATGCATCATAACAAGTTAAAGGCCTGTATCTTATATTTCCAGTATCTCCTTCTGCTGTATAAAACTGATCTGCTGTAGCTCTAGTCCAATCTAGAGGATCTCCTGATACATTAGGCATATTGCCATTAAACCAATTTACAGATATTTGAATTTCAGCATCAGTTGCACTACCAGCAGCAGTTGTAGCATAGCCTGAATATCTTAATATCCTAGAGATCCATTGTCTAAAAGGATAAAATTTATCAAAAGTATTAGTATTTCCTGGCTTCCAAGTATCAGGATAAGGATATAAATGATCAGGCCTTTGATCTTTTCCGTGAGGAATAAAATCATAATATTTTAAAGAAGCTAATCCATCTATAGCTCTTAATTTCATTGGAAAAGGTACTGATATATCAGGATCCTCTGCTAAATCCATTAATAAATATCCAGCAAATATTGGAGAATCTCCAGGAATTTTTACAGGAGAAGCTCCTGTATTATATAAATAAACATATACATCTCTTTCCTGCCTGTTATCTCTTAACTGTTTTAAATAATTAGCATCTAGTACGCCAGTAACCATAAAATCTATAGTTAATGTACTAGGTTTTAAAGGAGAATACATTTTAGCATTTTCTGAGCCAAAACTAATTGTACAATTTTTAGCACCTAAAGTACCTTTTTCATCAGCCCAGGTAGATGCATTGCCCCCCTGATCATAAAATTCTAAAACATAATTAATATTTGCACTACTGCGATATTTAAAAGTATAAGTATTGATATATGCCATTATATAAATCTGTTTCTAGTGTTGCCAGCTAATTGATTTGATAAAAATATATCTTCGCCTTTTATAGCTCCGTCTATATTTACATTTATATTTTGTATGCCTAGCATAGCTTTAAGCTTTGATAAAGGAGCTATTAATTCAGGATCATTTTTAGCATTAGGATTATCTCCAACTATTGCATTTGTAGGGCCAAAAGCTAATCCACCTTCTGCTAAAGGAATAGGAGTAGATGCTATAGTTGCTATTTGAGCTGCTCCCAAACCACCCATCAAAATAGCTAAAGGGGGGCCTATAAATGGCCCAGCTTTTAATGCTTGCACTACTGCTGCTGCTGTAGCCATAATAGCAGAAGCTATTTGCATTTTCTTTTCTCTCATAGCAGCTTTTTTTTGCAAAGTTTTCTTTTTAGCATCCATTTCTTTATCTAAAGTTGCCTGCTTCCCATCAAATTTTTCTTTTAATTGTATAAGCCTAGCATCCTTTTTTTCTTGCGATACTCCACTATTCATAATAGCTGCTTCTTCTCTTAAAAAATCATTTTCTAAATTTTGATTCTTTTTAGTTTCTTCATTATCTAATATAGCCATAGCCTTATTAGATTGTGCTGCAAACAAGTTTCCAATACTATTTAAAACTGCACCTGCTACAGCTTCTATTCTGCCCCATACTTGCGAAACATTATCAGCAAATTTAGCATATCCATTTTTTGCAAATTCTAAATATTTTTGTAAAATAGATTTTTTCTTTTCTATAGTTTTTTGAAATGTTTTTGTATCATCTCCTCCACCACTACTGCTGCTGCTTCCGTCATCTGATCCTGGTATTAATAAATCAGGGCCACCAAAAAATCCTTTTAACTTATTTTTAACAGTTTCTAATTTACCAGTAAGCCAGCCACCTACATTATCTACAGTATTTTGTATATCTGATTCTGTAATTAATTCTAATGGGGCTTTACCTTCTATAGCTTTTCCTGCATTATCTATTACTTTTGCAATTTTTGAGCTATATTTTTTATCTATATCTTCTATACCAGTTTCTAAAGTTTTACCTAATCCTTTAGTAAGATCTTTAAATCCTTTAACTATTAAATCTTCATCTAATGTAAATACTCCTAATATTAAATCTCCTATGCCACCAAAAATCTCTTTAAAAAATTTACCAAAATTAGTTAGCATTTGAGCAGCAGATTCGAAGAAAAATCCAACTACATAGGACAATGTTAAAAATGTACCTTTTATACCTTCAACTAACATTCTAAATCCTCTAGCTTCATTATAAAGCATAATCCAATAATTAATAAAGCTAACAAATATTGATTTTGTAGTTTCCCAATTATCATATATTATTTTAAATATTGCTCCTAATGCAACTACAACTAAACCTATTGGAGATAATATAGCTCCAAATACAGCTACTAAAGTACCAGCCATAGTTAATAATGGCCCACTAAATGCTAACAATGCACCTGATCCTACTACTAATTTTTTTGTGCCACTATCTAAATCTGTAAATCCTTTAGCCATTGTAGTAGCTACATTAGCTATCTTAGTAAATAAAGGCATCATAACTGATCCTAATTCCATAGAAGCCAATTTTAACTTTTCAAAAGCCTGCGTCATTTTAAAGCCTACAGTTTGCGATTGCGTTTCAAATCCTCTTTCTACGTTACCCATAGAATTATTCATACCATCTAATACATCTGCATATGTATCAGCTTGTAATCCAGCAGTAGCAAAAGCAGCTTTTACAGCTCTTACACTTCCAAACACTCTAACTAAAGCTTCATCATTTCCTTCTAATTCAGAAAACAAATGATTTAAAGTCCCCATTAAGCTATCCTGTAGCATAGCATTTAGATCATCATATCCCATTCCTAAATCTTTCAAAATAGCTTTTTGTTCAGCTCCAGGAGTTTTTAATTTCATCATCATTGAATTAACTGCTGTTAATGATCCAGCAGCATCCCCTGATAGTTTACTCATTGTTGCAGTTGCAGCTCCTAATTCCTCAAAAGATACGCCTAGGCCAGCAGCTACAGGAATAACCTGGCCTATTTTATTCATAAATTCTGAAGCTTCAAATTTACCCTGCTTTAGTGTTTCGTGTAATAAATCTCCTGCTTCAGCAGAAGTTTTACCGAATCCAGTCATTATAGAAGTAGTAGCAGATGCAATATCTGTTATTTCTCCCATATTCATAGATGCACCTTTTGCAGATACTTCTAAAACTTTTAAAGATTCAGCTCCTTTAATCCCAGCAGATTGTATAAAAAATAAAGCATCAGCTAATTCTTTAGCTGGCGTAGCTGTTTCTACAGCCATTGCTTTTACAGAAGTTGCTAATTTATTTACTTCTTCAACACTAGTTCCAACTAGTGTATTTATCTTAGTCATTGATTGTTCAAAATCAATAGCCATTTTTGCTCCTGCTACTCCTACAGCAGCAAAAGGCAAAGCAAAGCTCATAGAAATAGATCTTCCTACAGCTTTCATTTTAGTTCCAAAAGCTATAATTCTTTTAGAAGCTTTTTTTAATCCTCTAAATAATGGAGAAGTAATTGCACTAATAACAACATTTAAAGAAGCTAGGGATTTTTTAGCCATTTTTTTCTTTTTTTAATTCATCCTGAATCATATCGTCAAATTGTGATTCTTTAATAATTTTATCTATATCAAATCTTTTCTTTTTCTTCTCTACTTCCCAGGGAAATGTAGTAATTTTATCAGGAGATATACTTCTTTTTAAATGGGGATTTATTATTACGCAGGCTATCCATCTAGCCCTTTCCCATTCTGCCTGCTCATTTAATTTGTACAGTTTTGCACTACCAAGCTGAGCATTTAAAAAATTTTTAGGATTCATATCGTATATATCATCTATACTTAATCCTAATTCCCCTAAGCCAATTTGTTCAATATGATCAAAAGTTAATTCAGCTTCTATTGTATTTCCTGAATTGCTTTTTTTTTATTAGGATTATCTACATTTTGGCCCATTTGATCTCCAAAAATTTCTAAAGCTCTAGATAATCCATCCATATCTACATCTAACATATCGCCTAAATCATCAATAGTTAAATTAAAATTTTGGCCTGATTTTCTGCATCCTTCTTCTATGCCAACTAAAACAAGCTGTAAAGCTTGATCTAATGTCATATCCTGGCCTAATGTCATTAATTTATTTAATGATGTCCCTGTTTTTCCACAATATTTTCTAAGGCCATTAAAGCCAAAAAATATTGGAAATTTTTTATTTGCTATTTCTACTATTTCGTAATTCATTTTTATTTTCTTAAAGGTTAGTAAAAAGTGTTCATCTTAGCCAGCCCTTTAAGAAATAAAAAGCCAGCTAAGAATCCCACTATATAATTATACTTGAGCCTGTGTTAAAGCTCCAGTACCTGAGAATGAAGCACTAAAAGTACTGCTATCCTCATTTGGTGCATCCATTGATAAGCTAGTCATAAAAGCCTGGCCACTCCATTTATAATCCCCTGTTACTTCAGTAGAGAATTTTATTGTAAATTCTGTTCTTGTTGCTATGTATGTAGTATATAATTCATCTACAGTTAGATCAGCAATAGCTCCTGAAGCAGTAGCAAAAATAACCATCCCCTCTACTGATACTTCAAAATCTCTTTGCCCTTCTAATTGCGATCTCCAGCCCCCACTATCTTTTGTGCTGGTATCTCTTAAATTGTGATTTATACTAAGTGAAGCAGATGTAGCAAATCCTATTTTTGTAGAGCCAGCATATACTCCAAATTTTGTTCCGTTAATAACTCCTGTTGTTGCCATAATTTTTTCTTTTTTAAATTAATTTATTTTATTACTATAGTTTTTTCAATTCTTTTTTTAACTTCCTAAGCCTGTGAATCCTTTATTCCATATGCCAGTACCTGATAAACTCATAGAAAAAGTACTATTATCTTCATTTGGAGCATCTAAACTTACAGAGGTTATATATCCTTTTCCACTCCAATAAGGATTGTTACTGGGATTGCCAGCAAATCCTACTTTTATTTTTACTTTTTTTTGCCTTATTATAAATTTTGATATAATTTCTAAAATTGCAGCACTACCAGGGACTGAATTATACAATGTGCCACTATCATTTCTAAATGCTACCATATTTTCACAATCTACACTCCAATCTCTTGTCCCTGCTATAGATGTATTCCAGCCATTGCCTTCTCTGCAAGTACCATCTAATATCTTATGATCTGCGTTCCAAGATAAACTGGTAGATAATATAGCAGTTTCTCCATTAAGAAATAATACTAATTTAGTTCCATTTATAATCCCAGTTTCTACAGCCATATTTATAGATATAAAATTGCAGCACTATCTGTAGTTTCAGCACTATATGGAGTAATTCCAAAAGTAACATTTCCTGAAGAATTATTATAAGCTTCTACAGGGAATGGCCCTATTAAGCAAGTTTCCCCATTTGCTACAGCTTTTGTAGTTGGATTAGTTTTAATTAAGTTACCATACAATTCTGAATCTACAGTAGTTGTTACTACAGTTACATTAATATTTTTTGTAACTCCACTAGTATTTTTAAAATAAATAAATTCTAATCCAGTATTATTAAATGTATTACTAGCATCTATTTGTGATGTTGATACTATAATACCAGCTTCTTTTATTTGTGTACTATTCAGGGCTGCCATCTTTTTCTACTTTTTTTACTTTTTTAGTTTTTACTTCTACTTTTTCTGTTTTTGTTACTTCAGGAGAAATTTTGCATATACCCTCTTTTTCTAGTTGATATGCTCCTTCCCAAGTAACATTGATTTCAGTACCTATAGGAAACGTTTTATGATTTCTAGAATACTTTTTTATTGTTGTTATTTTAGGCATAATTTTTTTATTTTAATTACTTAAATCTAATCTATTTACTCTTAATGTAAAATCTAAATGCTTTATATAGATCCCACTATCTCCAAAATCGTCATCATAATCATCAACACAGCTATCATAAACACAGCTATCTAATGATATATCAGATGCATATGGAGCATTAACAGCACCCCATTCTCTATCTAGGGCCTGTCTTACTGCTACTGCTGCATTTTCTACAGTTAAATATGTATCAGCAAACACAGATATTTGTACTGCTGTTACATCTAATAAGCTTCTTTGTTTTATTCTAGGATCTGCTGTAGTACTTGTACTATCTCCTTTAGTATTTGTTGGGGTACTACTAATTTCTCTATAAATTATATAACCAGCAGAAGTTGGCTGCTCAGCTCTAACTGCAAAAATTTTAGCAGAAGGTATTATACTAGTCAAATTTGCATAACTAGCTAATAATGGATATATGATTGCTCCTGATCTCATTAGGTATATAATTTTTTTTGTCCTGCTAAAGCTTTATTAATTGCTTTGTTTACTATTAATGTAGTACCCTTTAATAATATATCAGCTCCCTGGCCTTTTGTTTGTAAAAATCCTGGACGCATAAATGGATGGGGCTGAGAATGAGCTGTGCCATATTCTACCATAGCTCCATAAAATCCACCTGATCTCTGATTATTACTTTTAGCTGATCCACCTTTTGCTTTTGGCCCAACATACAAACCAGGCCATCTTCTAGAAGCTCTAGTACTAAATGCTTTTATACTTCTTTTTAAATCTCCCTCATCATTATTAATTTTAGATCTAGCAGCTTGTATAATTGGTTTTGCTGCTGCTCTAAATACAGCCATAAAAAATTTATCTCTTTTTACTGCATAGGGTATCTGACGCATTGCTTTTAATAATGCTTTTTCCCCAATAACTTTGCCTGCGTTTAATTCCATTATTCGTTATTGTCTTTTAATACTCCCTCTAATCTAGTCATTTTATGCCTACCATCTATCTGAGCTATTTTATTAATATAATAATATTGTCCAGTACCATCTGATAATGTATGTCTAATTCTCCAATTTGGTTTTATAGTGTCTTTATATGTTTCATATCTTATATAAAAATCTACTACAGTTTTCCCTGTTTGCTGATCAGCTTCTTCTCTTTCGCCACCAGTACGCCAAACTAAATAGGCCCATACTTTTTCAATACCAGCAGAAGCTAAACCCCAAGTTTGCTGCTGTATGCCACCATAATTTGTATTTGTAGAAAAGGTAGGCTTTTGTATTATAACAGGAGTATCTAGATTGCCTACTGTGATCATAGCGTTTGTATTTTATATGGATTTATTAAATACTGTGCTGTACGAGGTATTTCAGATACTGTTTTTCCTACTATTACTGATTGACGATTTTCGTACATATCTGAAACAGTTATTTTAATAGCTTGTATAATTGGATCAGGTATATCTGCTGAAGCACCATATCCTACTATATAATCAGCACGCCAGGCCTGGAAAATATCGTCTGCATCAGGAATAGTAACTCCATCATTTACATAAATTCTAGGTGGCTTTATGTGTTGCACTAGTTCACAGCTATTTCCAAAAGAAACCCAGCTACCTGAATTTTTATATTTTACGTCAAATGTTGCGTTTTTTATAGGGCTTTTAAATAATATATTAAGATCATTAAAGCTGTTACCATATTGTCTTAAAGTAGTTTCTAATAAAAATATATTAGCAAATTCTTCTAATCTTTGTACAGCAGCTTTTTCTAAAGCAGCAATATAGGCATCATCATCAGAATATGTAATTCTTAAATGCGTTTTTAAATCGCCTGTGCTAACTATTTGCGTATCGTGATATGCTACTACTTCTAAATATTTCATTTGATATAGGGTATTATTCTATATTTATTTCTTAAAGAATAAATGTGAAGAAAAGGAGAATATTCTCCTAATCTTCAACATTTATAAACAACTATTATGCTTCAACCATTGTTGAGAAAGCACTTCCTGGAGTAGTAGCTTTTCCATCAACTAAAGTTGTAACAATTAGAGATCCTAGTCCCTGTCTTGCTAAACTGTATTGATCGAAAAGGATGTCAATACCTCCAAACTGTGCGAGATGCATACGAGTAAAATCTCCAAACATTGCTCTAGCTTTTGTAGTAGCATCATTTCCTACATTTGTACTTACAAAACCAAAGTAATTATTTAACCTTTTATCAGCAGGATCCCATAAAGCAGCTACGCCAGCAGTTTGTAGCATAGTTCTAACTGATCCATAAGCTGGGCCATTCATAACGTAAGCCATTCTAGATCCATTTAAAGGAATATTAGCTTCAATTACAGCTTGCTCTAGAGAAATAAAATCAGCAGCAGCTACAGCACCAGCAGCAGGAGTTGAAGTTGCAGCTCCTACAGCAAAAATTGAAGCAGGGCCAGCAGCAGCATTAGCAGCAGCTAATAAATTTGATTCCCAAGTAGCAGCTATAGATTGTGCCATATTACGTCTTATAGCATTTTCTAAACCTGCATTTTGTGTCATTGCTTCTACTGACATATCTACAACAGATATTAATTTGTTAGGAGTTAAGCTCATTGAAGTAGTTGATCCAGCACTAGCTACATCAGCTCCTGGATCTTCAGCTACAAAAGTAGATGTAATACCCTGTACGATTGGGAATTTTGCATCTGCTACTCCTGTATAAAGATTAGCACCAGCAGAAGTTAATACTAAATTAGCATCAAGCTGATCAGTAAATGCTTGTACATCTAATGGAGAAGATGCAGCAGTAGTTACAGCAGCTCTAGTTAAAACAGAAGCTGGTATAGCAATACCTCTGTAATTTTGCCCTGTATATTTTGCTTCATTTCTAGCTTCCTGATCCATTTCTTTTACTAAACCACTAAGCACCCCTGTTTTAGCTTGCGAAATTGCATCCTGAAAAGAATAATCTCTCATTTCTTTTTCTACATTATTAGATACTGGAGTACCTACAGATGCAGCAGCATTTCTTAATTCTTTTTCTATTTTTTCAGCTCTTTCTATTTTTACATCTAAATCTTCAATAGATTTTAATGCATTATCTACTTCAATAGATTCAGCTTCGTTTAAGTTTCTAGATTCTCCTTCAGCAGTATTTTTAATGCTTTCTAAAGTATCTACTAAACCTGAACGAGTTTCTTTTAATTCAAGTGAATTTGTCATTTTTTTACTTTTTTAATTTTATTAAATTTATTTTTAATTCTAACGTTTTCAATTCATTTTCTTCTTTTGCTATTTTATTATTTTCTTTGTGTTTTTCTAATGATCTTTGTGCTAATGTTAAATTATCTGCTTCACTATATGCAGGCAGCGATACAGGAGATACATCAAATAAGCGTTCTATCTTATGTATTTTTCTTAAATCAGTACCATCTGCCATTCTTTCCCAGGAATCTCCATTTGCAGGTAAAGTAAAGGCAAATGATGATTGGGTAATATTGCCATTTCTTAAATTTTCTTTAAGATCCTGGCCTACTGTAGTTTTAGGAATATCAAGTTCATAGCGTAAACCTTTTTCATCTACTGATAATCTTAAAGTACCAGCACTTACTCTGCCTAGTAAAAAATTAGGATCGTGGTTAAAATATGCTCTTGTATCATCATTTAATACATTATCAAAAGCTCCTGGCATAATCATTTCTCTAAAATTGCCTAAATCTTCACTTAATGAATTAAATACAGCAGCGTGGCCCACTATAACATCATTATCTTCTGTACTATCTATTCTAGTTTCTACGTTAAAAAATCTTTTTTCGTGCTTTACATTGTTAGATCTAGAATAAGTACCAGGCTGATCTTCTTCTAATTCTTCTTCTTCTTCTTCTTCTACTTCATCTTCAATATCGTGGCCAGGAATGTGATCTCTATATTTCCCACAGTCGCACTCTTTTCTTAAATTATCCTCAATAATTTCTTCTTCATTTTCAGTATCAATTTGTACACCTTCCCAATCCTCACTCTTGCCGAAAATAATGGTAACGTTTTCTTCATCTTCAACAACTTTTTTAATGTGTCTTTCATTTATATTTTTCATAGTTTCTACTTCTATTATTTTAATATTTTCTTCATCTTCTATTTCCTCAAATCTTTCAAAATAATTATTTATATATGATTTCCATTCATCAGGCCTTTCATTTTCTGCTACTTGTAAACATTCATCTATACTTCTTTTTATATATATAATTTCTGCATTTAATTCTTTTGCTAATTTATTTCTTACTTCTTTAAATGGGCTACTGTTTATAATCCATACTCTTAAATTTTTTTCATTTTTTACTTCTTCATAAAATTTAGATCTCATTGCAAATACATATTTTCTTACATTTTCTAAATGTATATGAGAATTTTCGCCAGTTAAGGCAGAATGTATTTTATCAAAATCCCAAACTATATCTCCTTTTCTTTTATTATTTAATACATAAGTATTTTTTCCTGAACACGGAGATCCTGTTACTATTTTTATATTTCTATTATAGCTTTCATTATCAGCTTCAGCTTCAGCTTCAGAATTATATTTACATTCTCCAGTTTCGCCCCATTTATATTTTCCGTTTTCACATCTAATTGCTGGCATCTGTACTATCTTTTAAAGTTCCACCATCTATAATATCTTTTAATGTTGCCATATTTAATTGCATAAAGTGATTAGATCCACCATCTATTGTAGGCATTTCTTCTAGTTGTCTTATTTCGTCAATACTTATAGCTCCTATGTTTAGCATTGTTCTGTAATATTCTGATCTATCTTTAGGAGTTCCTCTTAGTAAAGCATTGACTACAAACTTTGTAGATATTTTGCCTTCTTCATTTTTTCTAAATAGCTTGCAATTCATCTCAGATTCCATCATAACTAAATATGGCATTAGAGAAAACTTGACGAAATTAAGCCCTTCCTCAGCAATATTGTTAAAGCTAGATTTTGTAAGATCTCTTAAAAGATGATTTGGCACATTAAATAAACGAGCAATTTCAGCAATAGAAAACTCCCTGCTCTGTAGCATCTGACTAGCTTCGTTTGATAAGCTTATTTGATTAAATTTTAATCCTTCCTCTAATACCATTGTTTTATTAGAATCTTGAATATTAGAATAGTTTTCTTTAAATGATACTCTAAGCCTGTTTATAGCTTCCTCTGATAGCTGCCTATCAGTAGATAGTACTCCTGATACTTTTGCTCCATTGCTAAAAAATGAAGATGAATATGTTTGTAAAGCTAAACCATAACCTATTGCATTGGCTCCTACGTCTATTGGGCTTATTCCTACTAAACCATCCTGGCTCATTATTTTAAAATGCAATATATCATAATTATCTACTATGCCACCTTCTTCTAGTTCATAATAAATTATGCCATCATTTTCTACTAATTTAACTTTATGTACATCTAATGGCAATAATTCTACAGGCCTAGCCCCACCATTTCTCTTTATATATACAAAACTATTTCCTCTAGTTAATAAATCCATCATACACTTTTGAATAAATGTATATGTTGTCATTATATCATTAGGTTTTCTATGTATTAAATTATATAATTGATGATCCTGGGCTTTTATTTTATTGCCATTTTTATCTGTTTGATAAATCATTAATGGCAGTTGTGCTACTGATTCAGATAATATTCTTATAGCAGCCCATACAGCAGTAAAATTCATAGCAGATGAATCAGAAACCACCATACCTCCAGTAGCTTGCGATCTAAATGATGTCATTGCAGATAAAAAATTATTGCTTCTATATATTTTGCCCCCAGTAAAAATTCCTTTGATAGTGTCTAGTAATCCCATTTAAAATTGCCTGTAATTAACAGACAATAATAAGAAAAGAATATATACCTACTATGTAACTTTGTTTCTATTTTTTCTATTTTTAGTAACCCTAAATGAATCATAAGAAGCGTATCTTCTTTTTCCAAAATTAAATTCATATTCTTGCTCTGTTAATTCGTATGCATCTTCATAAGTTTTAGATAATTTACAATTTTTATGAAATCGTTTTTCAAATCCTGAAGGGCTTAGTAAAGCTAATATCTCTATTTGTATTTTCATATTTTGTATAACTGGAGCAGGCTCAAAAACATTTAATTAATTATTATTGGCATAAAGCCACCCACTCCAGTTTTTTTAAAAAGTTAATATTCCTCTATCATTATATATAGAATCTGCTTCGTGTTCATCAGTCATCATTTCCCCTATTGCCATAACCAGGGCTACCATCCCATCTACTTTCTCTGAGCTGCGTTTTTTATTTATCTTAATATTGCCTGCTTCGTCAGTTTGAAGCATAACGTTTTCACATTGCCATCTAAGTACAGGATTATTTAAATGGTTTATTTCTCTTTTTAAAACCATTTTTTCTAGTTCTTTAGATGGTGCTGATTGTGATCTATAACCCTGGCCAAATTGGCTCATTGGAATACCATCTTCCTGGCTTAGTTGTAGAATAAGCTGGCTACTATTCCAACGATCAAAAGCTATGCTTTGTAAATTATAATCTTTTACTATATTATTAATATCTTTTCTAATGTATTGATAATCCTGTACATCTCCAGGAGTAGCTTTTATATAACCATCCCTGATCCATTCATCATAAGGTATTTTATATTTTCTACCTCTTAAATTTGCAGATTCTTCAGGGCAATAAAAATAAACTAGTACTATATCTTTTTGATCATCCATAGGAAAATATAAACATAAACTACTTAAATCCTGCGTACTTGCTAGATCAAGCCCCCCCCAGCATTTTCTACCTTTTAATAAATCTACATTTACTTCTTCAAAATTTTCCATCCATACACTATCAGAAATCCATTTAGTAACTGCTGTAGTAGGTATATTTAGATGAAGCCTTTTAAACGTATTTTCATATGCTGGAAGCTCAGAAGCCCTTTTAGATTCTGCTGCTAAATATTCTTCAGATACAGATATACCCATATTAGGATTAGCTTTTTTCCAAGTACTAGGATCCTGCAAAGGATCTGTATCATCAGCAGCATAAATAACAGACAAATGGGCTTCATCATTAATTAATCCTGCTTTAACTTTTGTGCTGTATTCGTGTATCTGCCACCATATATTGCCATCTGTTTTTGAAGATCCTGCTGTAGTCATTGTAAACATTAGGGGCTGTGTTCTAGCACCAGTACCAGTCTGCATTGTTTCAAAAAGTTCAGGAGATTTTTGTGTATGTAATTCGTCAAATAATACTGCATTGGGATTGTGTCCGTGCTGTAATTTAGCATCTGAAGATAACACTCTATATGTATTTCCCTTTTGAGGAAATGTAATTGAGTTTCTAAATACTTTAGCTTTACTGCTTAATAAAGGATCCATTTGTATCATTCGTTTAGCTAGATCAAAAATTATGCTAGCCTGGTTTTTATCTCCAGCACAGCTAAATACTTCTGATCCTAATTCCGAATCTGCAAACAACATATATAAAGCTACCATTGCCCCTATTGTAGATTTTCCGTTCTTCCGAGCTATGCAACAATATACAGATCTGTATCTTCTATAGCCTGTGTTCTTATGTTTCCATCCAAATATGGGCCTTATTAAATCATCTTTTTGCCAGGCTTCTAGCTTAATTAATTTGCCAGCCAGTTCTCCTTTACAATGTCTTATGTGAGTTTCCATAAATGCCACAGCTCTATCTGCTGCTAATTCATCATAATAATATTTTTTATTCAAAGAAGTTGTACTCATTATTATTTTGTATTAATGTTGGCTGGTTTATTGAAGTCCTAGCAGATGGCGTAAATCCAAAACTAGAAGCAATTTTTAAAGCTCTATCTAAAGCATCATTAGCTATCTTTTGATATGGAGAAGATTGAGCATATTTAACAGTACCATCCTGATTTCTAAACTCCTGGATCCTACCATTTTCCCTTAAATATATTTCAGTTTCTATATGTAAAGAAATAGAATTTGCATATGCTTCTAAGATTTTTAGATCAATCTTATGAAGCATTTTTTTATTAAATAATTCTATACATACTTTTTGCCATTCTTCCCTACCAATATCAGATAGCCAGGCTGGTGCTTGAGGTAATTTTGTAACTAGTGATACAGTCATTTCATTATCTAATACCCTTTCAGATTTCAACGTACCCTGCAATTCCTTTATTTTAGTAGGAAGCTTTTTTCTTCCCCTGGCCATTCTATTTTTCTTCTACTTCACTAATACTACCATCTTCAATATTTATAGATACTACTCCATATTTATCTTCTAATTCTTTTTTAAAATTATTAACTTCTTTTTGTAAACCATCTACTTGTATCATTATAATACTTTTTTGTACTTCAAAATTTCCTATTTGTAAAGTTAATTCGTTTAATTTTTTTACATATTCCTGTAAAGATTCCAATTCTTCTTTATTCAATTTTTTTGATTTGCTCATTTTATTTGTTTTAGTTATTTTTTTAGTGTTGGCTCAGTTCTAATTAAATAAGGTATGCCAAATTCCTTATCTATTTCCTGCATATATTCCCCACAAATACACTTTGCCTGGCGTACTCGTACCTTATTATCTATTATTTCAAGCGTAGCTTTTTGCAGATCTTTTGTTATCTTACATTTATTACATATAAATTTTAGCATTTTCCCTGTTGATTGTATGGTTTAACATATTGTTTTTTTCCTTTTGTCCTGGATTTATTTTTTGAATGAATCCCTTTTCTTTTTTTCTGTTTTATTTTTTTAAATATAAATAAATTATTTTTGGCCATATTATTTTTAATTAAATTCGTTAGGCATCATTAATCTAATTCCTAAATCTGTTAAGGCCCATATGCGTATCTGATCAGCATAAATTTCAAAAGCTTTAGTATTCAAATCAGTAGAAGATTTTATTTTATTTATACCTATTTTTTTATTATTTATTTCCAGCAGTTCCCATTCAGATAAAAATTTAGATCTTAAAATATCGTGCATTTCATTTGGAAAATAGCCTAAACTATTAGCTAGTTCTTGTACTATACATTTCCAATAATACCTATTTTGATTGTTAGATCTAATTTTTCTTTTTTTTTTCA
>TARA_R110001599_G_scaffold94075_12_pt1 | contig 19930 bp, 18 predicted proteins | sample TARA_R110001599 | Tara Oceans TARA_R110001599 (sample SAMEA4398360) | marine metagenome | biome: Polar Biome; feature: [MES] marine water layer (ENVO:01000295) within the mesopelagic zone...; material: water (ENVO:00002006), including particulate matter (ENVO:01000060) such... | reverse complement strand
TGGGCGAGTTGCCAGAACGCCGAGGCCACCATCGGGTCCCCCTCCATCGGCGCAAGAATGATATTCACCGGCACGTTCCGTGGCAGCCGCCGCAGCGCCTGCTGGTAGAGGTCCAGGCGCTGTTTACCGCTGACGGTGCTGCCACGCGGCGCCGTGGTGCCCTGGGTCGGCAGGCCGTCCGTAATCAGGAATATGTTGTCGGCTGCCGGGCTCAACCGCCCCAGGGCGATGAAGGCATTTTCCAGGCTGGTGCCGCCGCTGGGCAGGATGCTGCGCAGGGCGCGTGTGGCGGATTCCAGCTGCGGCTGATTGGCAACCTCCAGCCACTTGCCGGCGGTTTCAGGCAGCGCAAAGCCGGCCTCGGTATTGAAGGTTATGATCTGGTAGCTGCTGCCGACCGGCAGCTGCGCCGTCAGCCAGTCAACCGTGCTCAGTGCACGACTCCACTTCTCCGCGCCGCGCTGTACGTCGGCACCCATATTGCGCAGGCGGATAATATTGACCAGGCGATCAGCCAGCATGCTGGATGAAATATCCAGCAGGATCACGATATGCCGCCCGCCCAGATTGAGCCCGGTCAGGTACTGGCGGTTGCCGTCGCCGGTGAACGTGCGGGCGCTGTTGCCGCTGGTGTCCTCGGTGGATTCCCGCAGGCGCTTCACTTCGGCCTCCAGCGCCTGAATCTGGGATTTGAGCCGCTCCAGGTCGGGGCTGCTGCTGGTGGCATCGCGCAGGCCCGCGATCAGCGCTTCATACTCGTCGATCTCCTCGGTCACCCGTGTGGCCCTGCCCTGGGCCTCCACCATCTGCTGGTCGATGTCACTCAGGGCGTTGCGCAGTTTCACCAGGCCGGCCTCGCCGTTGGCGATATCCTCCTCCAGCAGGTTGACCTCCGAGAGCAGGTCGCGGTTCAGCTCGCGCGATTGCACTTCTATGGAGTGGTCAATGATCAGAAAAACCAGCACGACCGCGCCGAAGCCGCAGGACATGATGTCCAGAAAGCTCAGGTTGAAGGTGGTAAAGCCGCGTTTGCGCCTTGCCATGCTGAGCCTCGCCTAGTCGCTGACCCGGATCAGCAGGGCCTCGGTGCCGTCCGCCAGCAGCAGGCGATCCCCGTTCGCAACGCGGTCACCGTCGTGACAGGGGGCATTGTTGACCGTCAATTCCCCCGCATCCGGTCCTGCGTGCAGCCGCCAGCCACCAGCGGTATCCGCCACCAGGGACCAGCCTGCGCCCAGTGAGGTGCCATCAATCCGCAGTGCGCGCGCCTCCCCATGCCTCAGCAGGTGGGTTGCGCGGGGCGGCGGCTTCGGCGCCGCCGGCTCTGGCGCAGTGTCGTCCGCTGCTCCCGCCATGGCGGGCAGGCGCTCGACAAAGACCAGGGCTTCGGCGCGCTGCAGCAGGCGCGGCTCGTGCAGGGCCAGTGCACGCTGCATATCGCCGGCCTGCAACACGGTCGCCGTCAGGCGTGACTGCAACTCGGGCAGGAGGGCAGCCACAGGGTCCAGCAACAGTGTCGGTGGGTGTTCGCGGGGCAGGTTGCCGCTGACCGCGTCGAGCAGGGTGCGGCTGGCCGCCTGCAGGTCGTTGCGCGTCAGTCGCGCGTGGTAGCCGTTCACGCTCAGGCTGGTCTCAGAGGCGTCGCGCAGGCTGCGCAGGGTGTCGGGCAGGGTATTGTAAAGCTGCTGCTCGGTTTCCGCTCGGCGGCGGGGGTCGAACCGGGTCTGGCGAATGAATGCGCTGGCCGCTGCCTCTACCACCCGCTCCTGCAGGGCCAGCAGCCCACAGCCGGGCAGTGGCGTTACCTTGTGCAGGATGACCTCCGCCCCATCGCGGCGCACCTCGCTGAGCAGGGCCTGATGCAACTGGATTTCCAGGTGGAACAGCGCGGCCTCCGGAAGATGAAGACTGGCCAGGGCGACACTGCGGTTGACCAGGCCTACCGCCGCGAACGGGCACTGCTGGATAATCCCCAGAAGCAGCGCGACCTGTTCCTTGCGCATGCTGCCAGGCGCGGCCAGCAACAGCTCCTCCGGTGCACCGGCCTCCCGGTGCAGCGCCTGCAGGTGGGCGTGGACCAGGTCCGCGGTGTGCCTGGCCGGGCCCAGCGCAGGCTGCAGTGCGTCGGTATTGAGTTGCCACCAGTAGCGCGTGGAGATGTCACGCGGCCGCAGCCGTGCCGCCGCGCGCGCATCCTGCCCGAACCGGTACTGCCCGGCGTCCAGCAGCGCATAGCCGGGGCTGCTCAGATGCAGGTCACCGTGCCAGATCTGCAGGTTGCTGTCGTGGATGTCGAGCCAGGCGACCGCCATGTCAGTGAGCCACCAGATGGCGCAGCAGTCGCTTGTCGGCGTAGCGCTGGCAGTCCAGCACCAGTTTCTCTTGCGACTGTTGCAGCTGGTGCAGGCAGAACATGATGATGATGCTCAGCACCAGCGCGACGAACGTGCTGTTGAAGGCGACGCCGAGGCTCACGGTGACACCGGAAATGTCGCCCTCGACGGCCTTGTAGGCCTGCGCGAGCGCATCGCCGATGCCGCGCACTGTCCCGATGAAGCCGATGGAGGGAATTGCCCAGGCGATATAGCGCACCATCGACAGTTCCGAGTCGAGCCGATCGGATTCCACTTCGCACTCCTCCTTGATGGTGTTGGACACCGCCTGGATGCTGCCCGTGGTGGCGAAACGCTGTAGTGCGCTCAATAACGTGCGCGGCAGCAGATAGTCCTGCTCCGCGGCGGGCAGCGCCTCCAGTGAACGGCTGTACTCGCGCGCATCCTCCGGCAGCAGGGTGGTGCCATCGGGGATGTCGAGCAATGCGCGTTCCAGCAGCGCCTGTTCGCGCAGGGTACTGCGGCCCTTGTAGGCCATGATGGCCAGGGCCCACAACAGCAGGATGAAGCAGGCCTCCTGCTCGAAGTCCCGTATGACAACCGCCAGGCTGCGCTCTGGCACGATGTCCTCACCGGCGGCCTGCAGCGCCATCTGCTCCTGCAGCTGTGCGTCCGCGCTGGGCCGGATCACGCCGACGTACAGCCCGTGCACAACGATGATGGCAATCAGCAGCGCGAACAGCTGGAAGGTGAATTCCGGGGATAACTTGATTTTCATGGTGGTGTCCTAGATATCCACGGGGAATGAGACGGAGAGATCTTCCGAGATCTGTTCGGAGGCTTCGTACTCCAGCGGCGATCCCGGGGGGGGTGCTGCGCCTGCGCTGCCTGTCGCTGCGGGTTCCGGGGGCTGCGGTGGCGTCGCTTCGCTGGCTTGCGCACCGGCGTCGTCCGCTGTGTCCTGGCCCGCGGCCGGGTGCGTGGTGGCCCAGCCAACCAGCAGCAGACAGGTCAGCAATGTAGTGCGTGTTCCGCTCAGCATGGTCGGCCTACTCCGCATAGCGCGCGATCCGGAATCCTACGTCATCGCGCCCCGCTTGCCCATAATCGCGAAACGGGAGCCGTAGTTCCGACATCCTGCTCATGGCCCAGCTGGCGCCGCGTATAACGTAATTGTCACCACTCTGCGGGCCCAGCGGATCCGTTTCCGCCGGCGCGTTTGCGGCGGGAATCTGGTAGACATCGTGCACCCATTCGGCGACGTTGCCGCCCAGGTCGTGCAGGCCGTGGTGATTGGCGGGATAGCTGGCAACGGTGGCGCTCACCACCTGACCGTCGTTGTACCCGTTCACGGTCCTGCCGGTCACATAGGCCGAGCTGCTGTCGGCATAGTTCTCCAGCACTGTGGTCGGCGGGAACGTGTCGCCCCAGGGGAAGGTGAGCCGTGTTTCCCCTTTCACGCGCGCGACCCAGGCCCACTCGGCCTCCGTGGGCAGGCGGTAGCCCGTTGCCGCCGGATTGAAGCCGGTGACGATGCCCTGGTTCTGCGTGTAGAACGGCGGCAGGCCTTCGCGCTGGCTCAGCCAGTTGCAGAACTGAGCGGCCTGCTGCCAGCTCACCTGGGCGACGGGCTGGTGTTCACGGTTCAGGCTGTTGCCTTCGATCTGGCCCGAGTTGTGGCTCGCCAGGAACTGCCTGAACTGGGCGTTGGTCACCTCTGTGGTCTGCAGGTAGAACATGCGGCGCAGCGTAACCGGGCGCAGAACCTCGTTGGCGCGGCGCCCGGGCTCGCGGCGCGAGGCGCCCATGGTAAAGCTGTCCGGGCCATGTTCGCCGGGAATAAACAGGCGCAGTGTTTGCCCCAGCGCCGAAGTGACCTCAGGCTGCAGCTGTGCCACCCGGGCTTCCTGCTCAGTCTGCAGGGCGACTTCGAAGCGCTGCTCCAGCCCCTGCCGCGGGGTAATGCGCCGGGACTCGCTGCGATGCCCCGGCAGACTGATTTCCACACGGTGTTCAACAGTGGGCAGTGACAGGGACTGGTTGCCGCGCCCGACCAGGCGACCGTTGACGCGCACTTCCGCCTCGGGCGGACTCACCCGCAGATCGATCTCGCCCAGCTGGGCGGCCAGTGTGATGGCCTTGCGCCCCGTGGCGCCGGCGGCCAGCTGGACGGTTTCACTGTGGCGCCGGTATCCCGGCCGGGTCAGCATCAGCCGTTGCGGCTTGTCCGGAACAAGGTTCAGGGTGAGCGGCGTCTGGCCCTGGAAGTCGCCATCCAGGGTGACATTGGCACCGCTGGGCGTGCTGGCAAGTTCCAGCAGTCCGGCAGCGGGTTGCAGGGTGACGGTGCCCAGCTCGAGCTCGGCGCCCGCCTTCGCTGCCAGCGTTTGTTCCCAGGGGGCATAGCCGGGCAATCGCAGCTGCAGCCGCCGCTCGCCCTGCATGACTTCGACCGAGGCGGGGGTCGTCGCCACCGGCTCGCCGTCGACGAGCACGTCGGCGCCGGCCGGCTCGCTGTTGATCGACGCCACGGCCCAGGCCGGTGACAGGCGGAACTCGAAAGTCTCCTCCCGGTCGCGGCCGGCGACCTGCAGCGTCTCGTCCAGTGGCAGGTAGCGCGGATGGCGCAGTTGCAGCATGTGTGTGCCGGCAGCCAGTTCCAGTGCAGCCAGGGGTGTACTGCCGGCCTGCTCGCCGTCGATGGTTACCGTTGCCCCCTCCGGCTCTGCCAGCAGGGTGACACGGCCCGGGCGTGGCTGCAGGGAAAACGGCCAGCGCTGGCTGGCGGCATCGCTGACGGTGATACGGGTCTCGAGCGGAACATAGCCGGGTGCGCTGACTTCCAGTGCATAGACACCGGGCAGCATCAGGTAGCGGCCCCCCAGCGGCAGGTGGAAGCCGCCCAGGTCGATGTCGGCGGGGGTGCTGGACGTTACGCTGATTTCCACTGAACGCGCGGTAAACAGGAACGCCATGACCAGCGTAAACAGCAGGATGGCTATCGGGAGCAGCCAGCGCCGCCAGCCCCATCCACCCTTCGTTTCGGGCTGCTGCCCCTGATTCAGAGGCTCGAAGCTGCTCGGTGTGATGGCCTGCGTCGTGTCGCGGTCAGTGCTCATTCAAACAGGGTCCGTGCAGGCGATAAAAATGGGTTCCGGTGGACTGCCGGGAGTCACCGTGAACGTCTTGCGTACATCACGGTAGCCATCGCGGGTGCCGACCGCCGTGTAGGTGCCAGGGCGCAGCGCCAGGCTGTGTTCGCCGAACTGTCCCAGCCGTGCCACGCGCTGTACTAGCACCGCGGTGAGCTGATCCGAGCGCAGCGTGACGATGACCGGGGTGCTGGCCCGTTCCAGCAGCTGCGTCAGCTGTTCGATCTGGCTGCCGAGCAGCGTCCCCTGAGGTGTCACCGTACGGGCCTGTGCCAGTACCTGTTCCAGGCTTCTGGCAACCGCCGGATCGGACAGCCGCTCGGGTGCGGCCAGTGCCTCGCGCAGCTGGCTGTCCAGCCGCGCCCGGGGTTGCGCACGTGCCAGGCCCTCCTGGGCAAAGACCAGGGTGGGATCCACCGCGAGGGCTTCCTCATAACCGGCGACGGCGTCGCCCCAGGCCTCTTGGGCCTCGAGGTCCTGCGCCTTGCGTCGCAGCTTGCCGAGACGGTCGGCAGTCTGTGTAGCGCGCAGCTCCGCCATTGCTGCTTCGGTTTCCGGGCTGCCAGGCTGCAGCGAACGGGCCTTGGTGAAGGCGCTCGCCGCGGCGTCAAAGCGACCGTCGTCGAGCGCGGCATAGCCCTCACTCATCGCGCTCTGGTAACGCTGCTCCGTGTGCGCGGTCTGCACGCGCTCGAGTGCGTTCGCCGCGCGGCGGCTTGCCGGATCGAGTTGTGTAGCAGCGCGCAGTGTGGCCTCCGCGCCCGCCAGGTCGCCGTCGCGCTCCAGCGCCAGCGCGGTGTCGAGCTTGTCCTGCAGCGCGGTCATCACGGCAGCCCTCTGGCGCAGTGCCTCCAGCGCGGAATCAGCCGGTGCCAGCAGTGCCGCCGTCTCCAGCGCGGGTTGCAGCGCATCGGCATCGCCCTGTTCCAGCGCGTCCTCTGCCGCCGTCAGTGCGGCTTGCAGAATATCCGGAATACGTGTTTCCAGAGCCTGAAGCTGTGCCAGACTGTCCCGGTACTGCTCGGTCGCGTCTGTAAACTCGCGGGCCTGATAGTGTGCATCGCCGCGTGTGGCGGCGGCTTTGGCGTTGTCCAGCGCCGGTCCCCCCCAGGATGCCGCGCCCCGCTCCTCCAGTGTGAACTGCAGTTCCACCAGCTGTGCCAGTACGTCCTGCGCTTCCTGCCTCAGGCGTGCCTGCTGGGCATCAGACCAGGGGCTGGCCGGCGGCTCCGGCGCGGGCGGCGCGGCTGCCGCGGGCGGCGCGCCGGAGGCAGCTGGCGGCTTGACATCCACAGCCAGCGTCGCCGCTGACTCGTCATCGCCCAGCTGGCCCGGTAGCCAGAACACCACGGCCAGCGCCAGTATCACCAGCAACAACAGTGCGGGGACCAGCCAGCGTGACTGGCCGCTGGCGCTTGCGGGGGCGGCAGCCTCAACGGGCGTGGGCTCGGCGACGCTGAAGGGTATCGGTTTGACAGGATCGTTGGGTCTGGTCATGCAGAGTCTGGCCTTGTGTCGGCTGTCCCCGAATCAGGGGTTGCTGGTCGATGGCGTGGCTTCCAGCAGGCCGACCTCAGCCTGGTAGATATCGGCCAGCAGCTCGCGCCACTGGGCGTATTGTTCCTCGACATTGCCGCTGAGCATCACCGTGCGGTCTTCCAGTTCGATGACCTGCGGAGTGATTTCCGCCTCCAGTGACATGCCGAGTTCCTCCAGTGCGGCCACGTGAATCTGCGCCTCGGCGCGCTTTTCGAGGCCGCTCTTGAGCAGGTAACCGCCGCCGATGATGGCCACATTGCCCGCTGCCCGGCTGGAGCGATCGCTGCTGCCCGCGGCGTAGATCCCGGCGAGGATCGCCGCGCCGCCGGCAATCAGGTTGCGGCGGCTCTCGGCCTGCAGCTCCTGCAGCGCGATGGCCTCCTCATAGCTCATCTTGCGCCATTCCTGGTAGGGCACCTGCATCTCGCCACTGAAGTGGCCGTAATGTTCCTGCAGTGTGTCGACAAACAGCTGGTCGCGCTCGCGAATGCTGCGGATGCGCTCCAGCATGGGGTCGCCCTCGGCCGGCAGGCGTCGCACCTCCATCACGCCCTTGCGGTTTGCCTTGAGGTAGCCATCGAACGCTTCGGGCGAGAAGCTGCGGGCAAACTGCAGTTCAGTGACCAGGCGGATGTCCTCGCGTTGGGCCAGCGTCAGTGACTCCTGATAGCGCATCAGGTCGTTGGCGATCAGGTGGTAGATCGCCTGGAAGGGGTCGTAGCTGTTGCGGGTGGAAGGCGCATAGGCATACTTGCTTGCATTGGCCTTGTAGCGCTTGTCCAGCCACTCTGCGCCGCGGGCATCGCTTGCGGTGATATGCAGTTCCAGGGTTTCCCCATCCGATGCCACGATGCGCCCGCGCACCAGCAAGTCTACTGCCTGTCGGTCGGAGGGGACGACGCGCACAGCGCCCCAGGCCCCGCTGTTCTGCATGGCCTCGGCCAGCAGGCGCGGCATGAACCGCGCTTCGGCCTTGCGCACCTCGGGGTAGACCTGCTGGTCTTCATCGTAATCGTCGAGGCCCGGGTCGAATACCAGTACGCCCACATCCAGCAGTGCGCTTTCAGGCGCCGCCTGAGCCGGACGCTCCAGCGGCGGCACGGACGAGGTTTTGACGGTCTGGTTGACGCAGGCGGTCAGGCTGACCAGCAGCAGCGAGACAAGCGCCAGCCGGGCGGTAGTCATGGAGTGATTCCCTTGTACTTGCGATATTCTTCCCAGAGCTTCTCGCGCACGGCGGGGTCGGGTTCGCGCATGGCGGCCTCGCGCAGCTGTCGGGCCACCACGTCGTCGTCATTGCCGTTGGGTATATCGTCGGGAGGCGGATAGCGTGCCGGATTCACCGGCCCCGAGCGTCCCGGGGTGTTTACGCTGCCCTGGCCGCCGCCTGCGCCGGCAACCGTGATCTCCTCGCCGTAAGGACCTTCACGACCCCCGGGCGCTGCGCCGCTGGCGGCGTCCGCGCTTGCGGCGTCCGCGCTGGCGTCGTCGCTGCTGGCACGACGGGCACTGCGCTGCCGGGCCTGCTCCTCGAGAATCATGGTGTCGAACTCCCCGGTGCCCGCTTCCAGCCGCGCATCAAGTATGGCCACCTGTTCGGCCGGCGTGAGCGGACCGGCGCTCGTGCCCGCGCCGCCCGCACCCGCAGCGTCACCGGGCCACTGCCCGGAAGCGCCAGCCGGTGCCGCGCCGCTGTCCGCGTCGCTACCGTTGCCCGCCCCGTCACCGCCCGCAGCGGCCGCTTCCATGGCGGCCTCAAGCGCGGCCAGGGTACCCGGATCAAGGGTCGGGGTGTCGCGCATGTCAGGCAGGGCCTCACCGCCGGACCCGGTTTCGAAACCGGGCTCTGCTGCCCCCTGCCCGTTACCCGCTTCCGCAGTGCCCCCCGCCGCGCTGCCTTCCGCCGCAGAACCCGGTGGGGATGACGCGCGCCCTGTGCCGTCTTCCATGGTCGCACCCTGGCTGCCAGCATCCGGCGCGCCGGCACCGGCAGTGCCCGGCGCCTGGCCGCTGGAGGCGGAGGGCATTGTCGGGCCGCTACCAGCGGCGGGCGCGCTCTCACTGCCGCTCGCTGTCGGGCTTTGGCTGCCACTGCTGGTCGAGCTCTGGCTGCCGCTGCTGGAGGAGGATGGCGGTGTGCTGGGTGTGGAGGGGGACTGTGTCGGATTGCTGGCGCTGGGGCAGCCTGCCAGCGCCAGGCACAGCGCTGCGCAGCCCGCGCTGCGCAGCAGGGTCAGTGCAATCGATGTCTCAGCGCTTACTGTCATAGGCCATAACCAGGTTGTCGGTTGCTACCGGGGTGCCGGAAGCGAGATCAAATCGCGGACGGAACGGCGTCTTGCGCAATGCCCGCATGAGCCGGTTGGCCAGTCCGTTCGCTTCGCCGGAATCGTCCAGCCGCTCAAGGTTGGATACCTTGCCGTCAGCCGCCACGGCAAGCCCGAGCAGTATATCCCCATCGCCTTCAACTGCGAGAGGCCCGTGCACATTGATTCCTTCCAGCGCCGGCAAGGGTACAGGTTCACCGAACAGCTCAGTGCGTAAGGCTTGGGCAGCGGCATCGTCGGCAAGTTCCGCGAATGCCTCGGCGTAGGCCGTCATCGCGCCCTCCCGGTCGCCGTGGAACAGCAGCCAGTCGCCCATCAGGGTGCGCGCGCGGACCGGCGCTGCGGGGTCGGTAGCGCTGTGCAGCCGCTCCAGGTCGTAAATAGCCTTGAGCACCGCCTGGCCCTTGCTGAAATTGTCGCGCAGATAACTGCTGGCGAGTGGGCGCGTGCTGTTGCCGAACCCGTTGCCAAAGTCGTCCGCGGGTTCTGCCCAACGGTAGCCGGCGATAAGGTACTGCGCCTGCAGCATGCCGTACAGCGGTGGCAGCAGCTCGGGAGACGCTTCGCCCTGGCGCTCGAGCACCTCGCTCAGTGCCAGCCGATAGTACTCCCACATCTGCAGCAGGCGCAGGCCGGGTTCTTCGTCGAGGCTGAGCAGAAAGGCCTGCCGCTGCCAGTCGCCCTGCTGCAGGAGGCCGCGCACACGCTGTTCCGGCGTCAGGTCCGCCTTGCTCTGCACGCGCTCCAGATAGCGCTGCCGCTCATCGACAGCGCGGTAGTCTCCCAGCGCCTGCAGGCTGATGATCTCCGACTCCAACAGAGGCAGCTGGTCGGTGCTGTACAGGCCGGTGCTGACCCGGGCCAGGTGGGTGCCCCGTTTGAACACCGCAGCCGCTTCCGCGTGTCGCCCCTCGGCTTGCAGGGCGAGCCCGAGGCTCAACAGGCGCTCGGGCAGCACCGGACTGTAGGCACCGTACTCACTTTCCAGATCGGTAATGGCCGCCTGCAGCGCACGGCGTTGCTCCAGCGCACGGGTATCGGCGGCTTCGGCACTGCCGGTAGCCGGTGGAACCTCTGCGAGAGCCGAGCTCGCAGCCAGCGCGCCTGCCATCAGGAGCGCTGCAAGATACAGTCCTTTCATGGCACAGATCACCATCGCGAAGGCGCCTGCGAAGTCCCCGCAAGGGCGGCAGGCGCCACTCAAGTATATACATTTACCGCTGCCCCACACAAAATACGCAATTGCGCCTGTTTTGGTGCATTCCCCAGTGAAGCGGATGCCGGAGTTGTCATGCCCACCACACCCCAACCCAGTCAGTTTGCCCGTGACACCGCTGTCGAGCGGCGTGGCGAGAACCTCTGGAGTGCCGAGTTGTACGCCGGTTGGCGTATTGGTGCGGTGCCCAACGGGGGCTACGTGCTGGCCATCGCCGGGCGCGCACTGAGCGAGGCGCTGCCTCACAAGGATCCGCTGGCCGTCAATGCGTTCTATCTGGCGCCTACCACGCTGGGCCCTGTCGAGATTCAGGTAGAGGTGTTGCGAACCGGGGGCAATACCAGTCATGCCAGCGCTCGCCTCTTCCAGGACGGTGAGCTGAAGGTGGTGGTGACGGCGGCCTATACCACGTTCGAGCGCCTGCAGGGCCCCAGTTGGTCGGCCCAGCCACGACCTGTATTTCCCGCCTGGGAGGACAGCGTGGCGGGTGGTGACAGCAGTCTCGAATTCAGGCAGCGTGTGGATATTCGTCTGGCGGAGGCGGCGGAAGTGTTTCGCGGCGGAGCGCCGAGCGGGGCGGGCGAATTCCGCGGCTGGGTGCAACATGCGGATGGTGCAGCGCCGGACGCCATCTCCCTGCTGATGTTCGCAGACGCTTTCCCGCCACCGGTGTTCGACGTCATCGGCCTGGTGGGCTGGGTGCCGACCGTTGAGCTCACGGTGCAGCTCCGCGGGCTGCCAGCGCCCGGGCCGCTGCAGGCGCGCCTGTTTTCCAAACACCTCACAGACGGTGTGGTTGAAGAGGATGGTGAGTACTGGGACAGCGCCGGCAAGCTGGTCGCCATCAGCCGCCAGACAGCAAAGGTCCGGGTGCCTCGCCCTCAGTAGCCGGCGACGTGTCCGCCCGGCCTGCGGGTGTCGGTTGCACCCAGCAGGTAGCCCCGCTCCAGCATGATCGACTGCGTACGGCCGAGGGTGCGCCCCGCGACATCCACGTTGTGGCCCAGGGCGCGCAGCAGCTCCAGTGTATCCGGGCTGATACCCTGTTCGACGACAAGTTTGTCCGGCAGCCACTGGTGATGAACCCGGGGTTCAGCCGCCGCGGTGGCGATATTCATGTCAAAGGCCATGGCATTGAGTATCGTTTGCAGTACCGAGGTGATGATCAGACTACCCCCCGGGCTGCCGGTTGCCAGCCACGGCTTGCCGTCACGGAACACCATGGTCGGGCTCATTGACGACAGCGGGCGCTTGCCGCCTTCGATGCTGTTGGCTTCGCCCTCCACCAGTCCAAAGGGGTTGGGCTGTCCCGGGTTGGCGGCGAAGTCGGCCATTTCGTTATTCAGCAGCATGCCGGTACCCGGCACGGCGATGTGAGAGCCGAAGCTGAAGTTCAGTGTGTAGGTGTTGCTCACGACATTGCCGAAGCGGTCTGCGACCGTGTAGTGGGTGGTGTCATGGCTGGCGTCCACCAGTACCTCGCCCGGAGCGACCTCCGAGGACGGTGTGGCCCGGCCCGGCTTGATCAGGGCACGTTGGCGCTCGGCATAGGCCTTGTCGATCAGATCCGCTACCGGCACCGGCTCGAAATCGGGGTCCGCCAGATAGCGGCTGCGGTCGGCGTAGGCCAGTTTCATGGCCTCCGCGAGGTGATGGATATAGGCAGCGCTGTTGTGGCCCATGGCTTGCAGGTCATAGCCCTCCAGAATATTGAGGATCTGGAGGATATGGATACCCCCGGAGGAGGGCGGCGGTGTGGAAATCACCTCAAAGTCGCGGAACCGGCCGCGCACGGGCTCGCGCTCGATCGCCTGGTAGCCGGCGAGATCGGCGGCGGAGATCAGGCCATCCCCTGCCTGCATTTCCGCCACGATGCGCTCCGCCACGTCACCGGTATAAAATCCGTCGCGCCCCTGTTTCGCGATCTGCTGCAGGGTCTGTGCCAGATCGGGTTGCTGCCAGACGGTGCCGACCTCAGGTACACGCCCCTCGGCGTCCAGGAACAGCTTGCGCGCTTCGGCGTTGAGCGCGAGGCGCTCGGCGCGCGCGGCAATCTCCTGGTTGAGGGCGAAGGATATTTCGAAGCCGTCCCGGGCCAGGGCGATCGCCGGTGCCATCACCTCGGACAGGGGCAGCGTGCCGTAGCGCTCCTGCGCGAGCACGAGGCCAGCGACAGTGCCGGGAACGCCGGCAGATTTATGGCTGAAATAGGCGCGTTGCTGGTCGACCTCGCCCTCGTCGTTCAGAAACAGGTCACACGTGGCGGCGGCCGGCGCTGTTTCGCGGTAGTCGATAAGGGTTTGCCGGTTGTCCTCGGCAAGGTGGACCAGCATGAAACCGCCGCCCCCCAGGTTGCCCGCGCGGGGATAGCTCACAGCCAGGGCAAAACCTGTGGCGACCGCGGCGTCCACGGCATTGCCCCCGCGGCGCAGCATGTCCAGGCCGATCTCGGCGGCGAGCCGTTCCGGGCCGACGACCATGCCCTGGCGCGCCACCGCGGGCAGAAAGCGACTGCCGAAGTCGATGATCGGTGTCTCCGCAGCGGATTCCTGTGCCCGGGCAAAGGAAGCCGGCAACAGGCAGATACCGAGCAGGATGATCAGGTGGCGGGTCAGTTTCATGGGTGTGGGTCTCCGACGCTGAAGGGCCGCACTTTAACTGTTTTGGCTGGCAACGCATACTCACGGGCTGTTGCACTGCTGGCGGGAGATTGTGGTGAATACGCTGCTCAGGGAAATAGAATTGCGTCTCGATGCGCTTTTCGCACAGCTGGCTGAGGGGTTCGACGCGCCGCCGGCGCAGCGCCTGCGACTTGAGGGCTTGCTGGAAGCCGCGGCCCTGTTGGGGATCGCGACTCAGGCGGAACTGGAAGCTGTGTTGACCGAGCGCTACTGTGCCGCCTTCTCCTGCTCGCCGGCAGAGGATTTCGGCGCGCAGTGGCAGCGCCTGTTTCCGTTTCCGCAGATACCCGCCATGCAGCGGCGTGCGCCGGTCGTGCCGAGTACCTCTGATGATCTATAATCCAGCCTTGGCTACGGGAAGCACAGTGTGAACTACGAAGAATTCCGGCGCGAGTATCTGGCCGGTGGTCTCAGGCGCGAGATGCTCGCGTCCTGCCCGATTGCCCAGTTTGAAACCTGGCTGCAGCAGGCGGTGGCGGGTAACATCGCCGACCCTACCGCCATGGTGCTGGCCACCCTCGACGAGCACGGTGGACCCTGGCAGCGGATAGTCCTGCTCAAGGGTGTCTCCACCCGCGGCTTCGTGTTCTACACCAATTACAGCAGCGCAAAAGCGGCCGACATCAGTCGCGAGCCCCAGGTGTCACTGCTGTTCCCCTGGAATATGCTCGAGCGGCAGGTCATCGTAGCCGGGCGTGCGGAGCGCCTCTCGGCACTGGAGTCGGCGCGCTATTTCCTCAGCCGGCCGCGTGAAAGCCAGCTCGCAGCACTGGCCTCGCGCCAGAGCCGCCCCATATCCGCGCGCGCTGTCCTGGAGTCGCAAATGAACGCGCTGCGGCGTAAATTTGCGGAGGGCGATATCCCGGTGCCGGATTTCTGGGGTGGATACCGCGTGGTGCCGCAGCGCATCGAATTCTGGCAGGGCGGCGCGCACCGCCTGCACGACCGCTTCCGGTATTATCGCGAAGGCGATGGCTGGCGCATCGAGCGCCTGCAGCCCTGAACAGACAGCATACGGAGCAAGGAGTAGAACAGAGCGATGGTTGAACAGCAGCAACTGGTTGGGGCCTGGCAGCTGGAGTCGTGGTCAATCGGTTACGAGGGGCGGGACGATTTCAGCAGCCCCTTTGGCGAGGACCCGCTCGGGCTTCTGGTGTACACCGAAGACGGCTGGATGAGCGCCTCCATCAGCCGCCGCGACCGCGCGCGGCTGCCAGAGGACGCCAGCCCGCGCAAGGTGCCTGACGCCGAGCGCGCCGCCGCGTACAGCAGCTATTTCCACTACGCGGGGCGCTATCGCGTGATCAGGGGCAGCGTGGTGCACTATGTGACGCAGAGCCTCAACCCGAACTTCCCGGGGACCGAGCAACTGCGCCACGCAGAGCTGGATGGCCAGACCCTGGTGCTGACTGGCAAGGATGAAGCGGCGGGCACCGTGCGTTACCACACCCTCGTCTGGCACCGGGCGCCCGTGACCCAACCTGCCACGGAGTAGTCAGCGCGCGCGGCGCTGTGCAAAGTAGCGCGGCTCGCTGTCGAGGCCGAGGAGTTGCCGACGCAGCATATCGAGACCGGCCGCGGCGATCATGGTCTGGAACAGGGTGCGTTCCACGGGCCAGACGAGGCACCGGGTGCGCAAGTCCTGCTCGCTGCCCCAGGCCAGCCACACCGTGCCCACCGGCTTGTCCGCGGTGCCGCCCTCCGGGCCGGCGATCCCCGAGACGGCAATAGCGTAGTCGGCGCTGGCGCGCTCCATGGCCCCCAGTGCCATTTCCCGCACGACGGGCTCGCTCACCGCGCCGTGGGCCTCCAGGGTCTTCTTGCGAACGCCCAGCACGCTTGACTTGATGTCGTTGGCGTAGGTCACAAAGCCGGCGTGGAAGGCCTGGGATGAGCCGGGTATGCGCGTCAACTCGCTGGCGATCAGCCCGCCGGTGCAGGACTCCGCCGTGGTGACCGTCGCCCCCCGGGCCGAGAGCAGTTCCAGTACGCGGGCGGCGAGCCGTGTATCGCCCTCGCCGATGATGTGGTCGCCGACCAGTGCGCGCAGCCGCTGCTCGCACTCCGCCCGCAGGGGCAGGTCGGCGGCATCGGCAACAGACAGCTTGATTTCCATTTGCGGCGCACCGGCGCGAAAGCCCAGCTCCACTGCCGACGGCCAGTCAGGGATGGCGTCGTTGATCAGCTGCTGAGCATTGGATTCGCCCAGTCCGAAGGTTTGCAGACGCAGGATATGACGCTGCGCGGGGCGATCCAGCGACGCCGCGAGATCCGCGACGATCTGGTCGAGCATGCGCCGCAGCTCGCCGGGCACCCCGGGGGTGCACATCACCCGGCAGTCGCCCAGCATCAGTTCGAAGCCCACAGCGCTGCCCACGGCGTTGTCGAGGATGCGGGATCCGGCGGGCAGCTGTGCCTGCTTGCGGTTGGCAGCATCCAGGGGGATGTTGCGCTGGGCACACCAGGCCTCCAGGTGCGCGACAGCCTGCGGGTGCTCCTGCAGCGGCACCCCGGCCGCCTCGGCGAGTACCAGGGCCGTCAGGTCATCCACCGTTGGTCCGAGGCCACCGTTGACGATCAGGACATCCGCGCTGGCGGCCATCGCCCTGAGCTCGCGGCAGAGCAGCGCCCGGTCGTCACCCACTGTGACCTTGCGGTAGATGCCAAGCCCGATGTCCGCCAGGCGCTGGGCGATCATTGCCGAGTTGGAGTCGACGGTATCGCCACTCATGATTTCGTTGCCGGTGAGCAAAAGCTGCACCTGGGGGTCGCGATGCACGGCCACACTCCTCACAGGGAAAGGCGCACAGTGTAGTGCCGATGCTTTTGTCGAGGCAAAGTGCTATTTTTGCGTTTTCCGTGACCCTGCAGGAGACTTCCGCCCGTACAGGGCGCTGCGCCGATGACCCGTTATTGCCCCCACTGTGGCGCAACACTGGAGCAGCACGTGGTTGGCGGCGAGTTGCGCAACCACTGGCGCTGCACCGCCTGCGCGCGCTTGCACTACGATCACCCCATGATTGTGGTCACCACCTTCGTTGCCTGTGGCGAGCGCCTGCTCTGGGTGCAGCGGGCATTGCCGCCGAAAATCGGGGCGTGGGCCATTCCCGGGGGCTTTCTCGAACAGGATGAGACGCTGGCTGAAGGCGCTGCCCGCGAGCTGCGCGAGGAGTCGGGCGTGGTGCTGCCTGCCTCCGCGCTGACGTTTTACATGATGGGCACGATCACGTTCATCAACCAGGTCTACGTGGCGTTCCGGGCGCGTGTCGCCGAAGAATCGCTGAATCCGGGTCCGGAATCCCTCGCAGCAGGGTTTTTTTCCCGGGATGAGTGCCCCTGGGGGCAGGTGGCCTACCCGGAGGTCAACGATTCCATTATCCAGGCCTACGACGATCTGGACTCCGGGCGGTTCGACGTCTGGCACACAGAAATGACGGCCGACCGCTACGCGCGGCAGCGGGTGAGTGAATCACCCTAGGCCAGCTCCCCAGGGCGGCCGCAATCCGTATCGGACAATTCAGTCCCGGCCCCGGATATGCTACGGTCAGCGCCTTTATCACAGGCGACAATGGAGCCCCGCATGTCACTATACCCCGAGGTCGAACTGGCCACCGATGAACAGAAGGTCAGCTATGGCTTCGGCCTGCAGTTTGGTGACCAGCTGCTGCGCAACAACTTCCCGGGGCTGGATCTGGGTGCCGTGATGGCGGGTTTGCAGCACTGGTACAACGAGCACCAGTCACTGCTCGCCGACGGCGAGTTGAACCCCAGTTACGACGCCATCAAGGCGAAGCAGCAGGCGATCGCAGCCGATCAGGCGGCCCAGCGCGAGGCACTGGCCGCCCAGTTCATGCAGGCCAACGCGGCCCGCCCGGAGGTCAGCACCACAGCCAGCGGCCTGCAGTACGAGGTGCTGGAGGCGGGAGAGGGTGCCAGCCCCGGGCCGCGCAGCAACGTGGTCACGCATTACCATGGCACCTTCATTGACGGTAGCGTGTTTGACAGCTCGGTAGAGCGCGGTGAGCCTGCGCGTTTTGGCGTGCATGAGGTGATACCGGGCTGGACCGAGGCCCTGCAGTTGATGCGTATCGGCGACAAGTGGCGTATTGCCTGCCCCCCTGAACTGGCCTACGGACAACAGGGTGCAGGGGATGCCATCCCGCCGAATACGGCGCTGGTCTTCGAGATTCACCTGCTGGGCATCGAGGAATAACCGGCGTGGTGCCGGCCAGTGTGCACCTGCCGCGTATCCTGCGCATCGGCGCCGGTGCCAGTGAGACGCTGGTGGATACCTTGCGGGAGCTGGATCTGGCCCGTCCACTGCTGGTAACGGACCCCTATCTGGCGCAGCAGGGATTTGCCCAGCGGTTGCTGGCCCCGTTGGTGGAGGCCGGTATTCCCTGTCCGGTATTTGCCGACTGTGTGCCAGACCCAACCACTGACAGCGTCGCGGCGTGCCTCGCCATGTTGCAGGCAGGTGAGTTCGATTGCCTGGTGGCGCTCGGGGGCGGGAGTTCGCTGGATACCGCCAAGGCGGCCGCCGTGCTGGCGCGGCATGGCGGCGTCATGCGCGACTACGCGGTGCCGGCAACGGTGGCCAGCGGCCTGCCGGTGATTGCCATTCCCACCACGGCGGGCACCGGGGCCGAGGTGACGCGGGCAGCGGTGATCACCGACACGGCAACCCAGGAAAAAATGCTCTGTATGGGGCTAGGCCTGGTGCCGGTGGCGGCGCTGGTGGATTTTGAGTTGACCATGAGCATGCCGCGCCGACTGACTGCCGATACCGGGCTGGACACTTTGTGTCACGCACTGGAGGCCTTTGTCAGCCGGAAGGCACATCCGTTCACTGACAGCATCGCGCTGACCGCACTGGCCGGCATCAGTCAGCACCTGCGCACGGCCTGCGACGACCCGGGAAACCGGGTCGCCAGGGAGGCGATGATGCTCGCTGCCACCCAGGGTGGTATCGCGTTTGCCAATGCCTCAGTGACCCTGATCCACGGCATGAGCCGCCCTCTCGGCGCACTGTTCCATGTACCCCACGGACTCAGCAACGCCATGCTGCTGCCCGAGGTCACTGCCTGGTCCGTATCCCATGCGCCACAGCGCTATGCCCAGTGCGCCCGCGTAATGGGCCTGGCCCAGGCAGGCGACAGCGACGCCGCTGCCTGTGAACAGCTGGTGACCGGCCTGCGCCAGCTCACCGTCGATCTGGGCGTCCCCAGCCCGGCTGACTGGGGCATTGCCGAAGAGGACTGGTGCGCCAGTCTGGACACGATGGCCGAGCAGGCGCTGGCCTCCGGTTCGCCCGCCAACAATCCGCGGATCGCCGACGCAGGGGACATCGTGACCCTCTATCGCCGTATCTGGACGGGTTGACGCCGGGGCCCTACCCAATATCGGGCGCATTGGCTACACTCCCCGACCCCAGCAACAGGCAGCCCGGAGGCATCAGCAGATGAAACGCGTCGTATTCAACCAGAAGGGCGGTGTGGGCAAGACCAGTATCACCTGCAATCTGGCGGCAATCAGCGCCGCCCGGGGCCTGCGCACACTGGTTGTGGACCTCGATGTGCAGGGCAATACAACCCATTACCTGGTGGGAGAAATCGATGCCGATGCGTTCCCGGCGGAGGCGCAGGGAGCGGCAGGGCTGTTCAAGCAAACCGTGGGTTCCCGGAAAATGCGCCAGAACCCGGACTCCTTTGTCTGGGAAACCCCCTGGGAGAACCTGTTTCTGCTGCCTTCCAGCCCGGTGCTCACGCAATTGGAGCGCGAGCTGGAATCCCGCTACAAGATCTACAAGCTGCGCGATGCGCTGCAGAAGCTGGATGCTGAATACGATCGGGTGTACATCGATACGCCGCCCAACTTCAATTTTTACTCCAAATCCGCGCTGATCGCGGCGGATACTGTGCTCGTGCCCTTCGACTGCGACAGCTTTGCCCGCCAGAGCCTGTACTCCCTCATGGACAACATTGCCGAACTGCAGGAAGACCACAACCCCGACCTCGAGGTCGAGGGTATCGTCATCAACCAGTTCAACAGCCAGGCGCGACTGCCAGGTGAACTGGTGGCCGAGCTGGAGGAGGAGGGCTACCCGGTGTGCAAAACGTTCCTCAGCGCGTCGGTCAAGATGCGCGAGTCGCACCACGAACATCGCCCGCTGGTGGACCTGGCACCCAGCCACAAGCTGACACAGCAGTTCCTGGCCCTCTACGACGAGTTGGAGAGCGCTCGGGCCTGACGAGGGCTTTGGGTGCGGGCTAGACCTTGGGTAACAGGCTGCCGGCTTTTTCCACCGCGTCCACGTACTCGTCCAGCAGGCGGAAGATCACCTGTCGGCAGGACTCCACGGTGTTGAGCTGACCGATCACCTGCCCGCAGGGGTTGAACGCGATTTTCTGGCAGTCCCCCGCATCCGCATAGACCGCGGTGCGGCGGATGCCGTCCGAGGTGACCAGTCCCTGCAAGGGCATGCCCAGCGGGTCGGGGGTGTCTGGGCGATCCCAGGCTGCGGTCCACTCGTTTTTCAGCATGCGGCAGGGTTTGCCGGTCCATGAGCGCGAGCGCACGGTGTCCTCACTGCTCGCGTTGAGCAGGGTCTGTTTCTGAGCCGGTTGTGTGTGCGCCTCTTCGACGGTCAGCCACAGGGAGCCGGTCCAGACGCCTGCCGCGC
>TARA_R110001599_G_scaffold56087_4_pt1 | contig 19940 bp, 45 predicted proteins | sample TARA_R110001599 | Tara Oceans TARA_R110001599 (sample SAMEA4398360) | marine metagenome | biome: Polar Biome; feature: [MES] marine water layer (ENVO:01000295) within the mesopelagic zone...; material: water (ENVO:00002006), including particulate matter (ENVO:01000060) such as...... | reverse complement strand
TTAACTTCAGTAACTCTATAATCATGTCTAACATAAACTGTTTGTCTGTCAACATTAACACCTTTAAATAATTTATTTAAATTTTCTAGTTTTTTATTTTCTCTATCTTCTGTTCTAAGTTGAGAAATTTCTTTTTCTAATTCCCAAGATTGTTTACGTAATTTTTTTATTGAATTTGTATGTTTCATTTGTAATAATCCAGTATATTCAATAATTTTATTACTTCTAGTTTTAATTATTTGACTAATTATTCCTAACATGTTTAATCTATCTAATTCAATAAGATTATCTGATTTTGTTTGAGTGCAATAATAACCTAAAACAATATGAGTTGGTTTTGGATCTGAATAAGTATTACCTCTTAATGATAATGTACAAATTTCATTTCTTTCTTTATCGTATAAACGAAAATAATCATCACCATTAAACTCAATTCTATCTACAAATGGAAAATAATGTTTTTTAATAAAACTTGAAACTTCTGTTCTTGTTTCTTGTCTTAAATCAGAGATTTGATCTTCTAATTTTCCATTTTTCTCATCTAATTCTTTAATTCTTAATTCTGTATTCATAACCTTTATTATTTTTTTATTTACGTCGTAAATATACGAACCCTTCTTTGCTTCTCCAAATATTTCCGCATAAGCCTTATTAGAAAGGTAACTCATCTTCCTCAGTCCACTTATGTTTGTCTTGTGGTTTACTAACATTTTTTAGTTTTCTAGTATTTAAACTTGCAAATTCTGATTCAACAATTTCAATTACTTTAGTTTCATAACCCGGACAGTCATCTTTTATTTTATGAGCTATTTGTCTAGCCATATGATCATTCTCTGCGTAGATATAAGTGTCTACTACTACTGTGTATCTTTTTATTTTTGCCATAACCTTATTTATAATAGTTTTTTAATTAATAATATTTTTATCTATTCTTAATCTTAATAATAATTTTTTATCCGAATGTGTTGCAGGCTTAATTTCATAATTGCCTTCTTCATTCTCTCTAACAAATGCTACTGATGATAAATTACCACCAAGTAATTTGTTTAATATGTTTTTTACTCCCTTAGATACTGTGTAAATATCCTCAGGTGTTAATGAATTGAATTCTTTGTTTTCTGTAAATGCCATCTTAAAATGCTAAATGTATTATTAAATTTTTAACTATTTCACATGCTATAAACAGTGCTGCTATAAAAGCAAGACCTTTTAACATTTCAATAAGTGTTTCTTTGTTTTCTTTAATTGTTTTTAACATAACCTTAATTTTTTAATTGCCTAAATATACGAATCCTATCTTGGGTATCCAAGCATTTTCATGGAAGTCTTTAAGAACTAGTGAACATCTATCTAACTATTTTTAATATGAGCTAAATGCAATATATCATCTCTAACATCGCTATGTATAATTTCTTGGTTAACTAAATCTTGTAGATATTCCTTTAATTTATTATTATCCATTTTTATTTTGTTTTAGTAATTTGTTCTTCTCTTAAATATTTTTCTATTTTCATAACCTTAATTTCTTATTTACCTAAATATACGAATCCTATCTCAGACAGCTTACGTCGTAAATATACGAACCCTTCCTCAAATATTTTAGCAAATGTTTTTTTTCTTCTAGAAATACTTTTGCAAATTTAGGATCATGTTTTAATATTGATTCTGAATTATGCTCTATATCTACTAGTTTTATTTTTTTAGCTTCATCACTAACATAAGCTAACCTTAATGCTTCAAGTGATTTTCTTTCCTTTCTATTATAATCAGGAAAATTCTCTTTAGTATAAACATCAGTTAACTCAACAACTAATGATAATATTTTTTCAGCCATTTCTACACTAAAAACATTATGGAGAAACACTCTTAATTCTGAATGAGTAACTTTAGTATCTTCTAGAACATCATGTAATAAAGCAGCTGCTATCATTGCATTATTGTTGAATCTATCTTCAACTCTAAGTGCAACCTCAATTGGGTGAGTAATATAAGCTTTATCACTATATTTTCTCTTTTGACCCTTATGGGCATCAACTGCAAATGATTCTACTTTTCTTATTGCCTTATTTTTAAATAATCTCATAACCTTAATTTTTTCAATACCTAAATATACGAACCCTATCTCAGGTATCCAAATATTTTGGCAATTATTTTGGAAGAAAATCTTGTTTACACCAAACTATTTTTGATGCTCTATTTGATCTTCCAATTGCATCTTGCAACCTAAATCTTTTTTTATCGTTTTTTGGATCTTGTTTAAATTCTTTTCTAGCTTTATTAACTACTAGTTTTGCTAGCACTTCAGCTGCTTTAGAAGTTTCATAATCCGCATATGCTCTTTGATGATAATTCATAATTTTATTTTTTATCTTTTTTAGTGTACTTATCAAATACAACATTAATTTCTTCAGTTACAATCCCTCCATCCCCTATAGGTGCATCTAAAAGTATTTTAGCTATTTCAAATGCCATACCAAATTTATCTTCTTTCAACATATTTTCTAGTAACTTTAGTTTCATTTCTTTGGGCAAACTTAAAAACCAATTTTTTTCTTCTATTGACATAACATTTATTTTTAAATTAATTCAAAACCTTTTTTAGTAATACTATCTATATTATTTACATTATAATCATCTCTAACTATATAATGTAAGTAGATAGGATATTGAAAATTACTTAGTAAATCCTTTAACATCTGTTTACCATCATTAGTGTAATCACATTGATTAACATATTCTACAAAAATTTCACCTTTATGATCATAAACATCATATGATTTAAACCTATGGATAGGATTTTTTTCATCAAATGCTTTAATTGTATTTATTACTAATTTTATTTCGTCTTTCATCATAACCTTTATTTTTTTAAGTTTTCAATTAAATTCTTTCCTGATTAACTCACGTCCTTTTTCATATTGCTTTTCAGTTATGTCACCAAATATCTTAAATGTGTTTAACATCTCCATTGCATCTTTTTTGGATGGTGCGGACTCAATCATATCTTTAATTTTTTTCATAACCTTTATTATTTTTTTATTTACGTCGTAAATATACGAACTCTCTCTGTGGTATCCAAATATTTCCATGGGAAAAGATAAGAGGAGGCGCTTCAGAGTGTTAGAAAGTGCGCCTTGGAATCCTCTTTCGGTTATGTACCTTAATTATTATTCAGCATTTTGTGCTTCAGTGTATAACCAACCTACGTTTTGGCTTTGATCTAAACTGTAAAACAATTTATCCATTTGACCACCTCTTCGGTTTTTACTAAATGAAATGTATCTTCCACCATCTTGGAATCTCATTTCAGCCATACCTGTTAGCATATGCTTAAATCTATTTGAACCTGCAAAATTACCTGTTTTAGTAACTTGTTGAATTATCATAAATGTTGTATTTTTCTTACTTTGGTTTTCAGCTTTATTATGCTTTTCTAGTAAGTTTAATACTTTAGTTTCAGCATTTTTCATAGTACCACCATGAAAATCTACTATACTAACACAAACTTCAGCCATTGAATCAATCAATACTACATCCCAACCTTGAGCTAAAACACTTGTTAATACAACTACAGGATCTTTTTCAATATAATCACCCATAAATAAAATATCTAATGAACCAAATTTAGGGAATCTTTTTACATATCCATATAAATCAATACTAGTCATTTCACCTGAAATGAATAAACATTTTTGATCTTTTGCTTGTAAATCAGCTAACATATCTAATAATACTGTTGATTTACCAACTCCTGGATCACCTATAAAGGCAAAATTTGTACCTTTCATTAAACCACCTTCACCTGAAAGCAGTGAATCAATTTTTTTACCTGTTCTCATTGGCACAAACAAATTATCATCAAATTTGATATTATCCATTTTTACCAATTCAGGCTTCCACCTTTTAACTTCTACATTTCCAATTACTTCATTTTTTCTTGGACGACCTCTTTTTACTTGTGTTTTCATAACCTTATTTTTAATTTTACCTTAACTTTCTAACACCATAAATATACGAACAATATTTGCGGTATCCAAGTATTTACGCGGAAATCTTCAAGGCTTTTTGCACTTTTTTCCAATAATGTAATGTGGCTTTACGTTTATATCCTTTGGGTCCTCCATTCCAACAACGAGATATAATTTCATTACTATCATCTTTATGATGGAAATTTCTCCATACAATAAACATTTCAATTGATTTTTCTCTACTGTATCTGTCTTTATTTTTGTAGCGTTTATTTTTACCTAATATTGCTAGTATGCGATTAACTTCTTTAACCATTATAGGTCTAATTTGTAAGACACCTACTGAAGGGATTATTAGGTGTAAATCACCAAGACATTTTTCCTTACCTCTACTTTCAACTTGAATTAAGGCTTCTATTAATTTTTGTTTTTGATCTTCAATTACAGGTTGTTCTATAACCTCAATTTCAACAAGATCAGGTAAACAATCTTCTTCAATTTGTGTTGAACTATCAATCCCTAACATTACTAGGATGATGAATCCCCAATATAACTTTACCATTATTTTTTCTTTTACCTCGTTTATTTCCTTTAATTTCTTTTCTTTCAAATCTTGACTTTTCAGCCATTATATCTTGATAAGTTGGACTCATATGTTCTTCACAATAATATCTCCCTTTCATTTTTTAATTTTTAATTCCATTGCTTTGATATGTTTACATCTTCTATCTTTTGCTCTCCATGTACCTGGGCAGTTACAATGTATATTTCCTGAGTCAGGATAGTATTTGGTTGTATATTCTATATCCTTAGAACTACTACTAATATGAGTCTCTATAATAGGTTCTGTTCTTTTTGTTTTTTTCTTTTTTGGTTTAATCCACCTTATATCATCAAATGTAGTTTCAGGATGAACTTTTTTCATTCCTGGAATAATGAATCTTTCTCCATCTATAACTTGCATTGATGGTGCCATATAAGGATGGTGGTATTCATATCTAAATCTTTGCACATTAACAAATGTACCTAACCCTCTACATTTAAATGAGAGTTGTGAAGTTGGACTATGAACTATTCTAGTTCTTGTAATCCCGTATTTGTTTAAATTTTGAAATTTAAATAATGCCATAACCTTAATTTACTTACTAAATGTTCTATTTATTTCTATTATTACTTTATCAATTGCTGCTCCATACCCTAAATAATATGATACTGCTTTCCCATTTTGGTAATCTGCTTGAGTAATATCATCTCCTAATCCTTTTAAAAGACGTGGATGTAAATCAATTAACCTATCAGCCATATCAAGCATTGATTTTCTTTGTTTTTCTAAATGTTGTATTAATTTTCCTATTTGTGCACTCTTTTCAACTGTATTCATAACCTTTATTTTTTAATTATACCTTAATTTTTCAATACCTAAATATACGAACCCTATCTCAGGTATCCAAATATTTTCATGCAAATCTCCACCATTCTTCTTCTGTCTTTAAAGCTTCTAATTCAAGAGGACTATTTTGGTAAGTGTAACCTTGATCAATATATTTTTGAAATAATTCCTCAGGTTGTTTGTAATGAGTATATTCATGAACTACATTTCTAATTACCTCTTCCATATTAGGAATGTAATCTGAGAATAATTGTATTTCATTACTTTCTCTATTATATCTACCAGTTGGCTCCCCTTCACCTTCTGCCTCTTCTTCTCCAGTTAGAGCAACATAAACATTTCTGTATACTTTTATTGTGGGAATTGATTGTTTACCTTTGCCAAAATATTTTATTATTTTAGGATAGGCTTCATTTGCTATATCTAAAATTTGATTTGAATCCATTCTAGTATTTAGTCCAATCAGAAACTTCTGTGTTTATTTTATCAGTATGATATTTCTGTGCTGCATCATATTCTTCATCTGTGTATAAATAAAGATCCTCATCACTTTCCCCATCAAATTCTAATTCTTCTTCAAAATTCATAGCACTTAATAAACCATCTACATCAGTTAAACCTGTGAAAAATGAACCACTACTTTGATTAGGTAATCCATTGGTTTCTTGACTTTCAATCCACTCTTTAAAAAATCCAATATTACCTGGGATTATAGATTGTTTTTGTAGTGCCATTAAATCAGCTACTAAATCTTCCCAAACAGCATCAGCATTGCCCATAGCTTGGTGGGCTATTAATCTTTTAGCCATTTCAACATTTAAATCAAGCTCACGCTTCCACTCTTCTTCAGTGTATTTTTTCTGAGTGTAATCTTCTGTTAGCTTGTTTTCAGCTAAATATTTTTTTAAATCAAAATCTTCCATTTTATTTTTTTTATTGTGTTTATAAATATGGTTAAAAGTATACTCTACCATTTTCGTAAGCATTTTTCGCAGCTTGCTCTTCAGCTAATATATTATATGCTTCATCAGCTGTAATACAAATTTCTTCTGTACCATTCCAAGCAATTGCACATTCATCTCCTGTTAACTTATCTTTGAAAAATCTTAATACTTGCATAACCTTTATTTTTTTAATTATACCTAAATATACGAAAGGGCTTTCGCCCCTCCAAATATTTGCACAGAAGTCTTTAAATTACTTTACGTACTCTAAAGCTAATTCAAACAATTCTTTATTAATCTTTTGGTCTTGTTTGAAATTTTTAATTTGTCTAGCTTTTCTAGCTTTACCAGCAGCTATGTATTCAAAATCACCTTCAATGATTTTTTCTTGAACTACATTAAATACACTCCAAAGATCCTTACCATTATCTTCTTTACGAACAGGCTTTAAAAGATCTTTAAAATCAATTTTAATTCTTTTTAGCTCCTTTTCTGGAAATCTAGTTGAAATTGCTTTTTTAGCAAAACTAACAGCTTCATTTTGACCAAGCTCAGTTGCTTGCATTTTATTCATTGATTCAACTGTTAATGGTAATTTTGAAACCATTTCTTTAATTTTAACTTGAAGCTCTTCAAACGAATAACCCATATGTCTCATTTTAACATCTTCAAATGTTGAAGTTGAAACAACTAATCCATTCTCACAAATCATTCTAAATAATCCTGCGGTAAATGTAAATGCATTTTTACCATCATGGCTATTTGTTAATAATACTTGTGGAAAAACTGTATCATCATTTTTACCATTAATGACAACATCAGGATTTCTAAATACTACTAAATGCTTTTGGTAACCTTTAGTACTATTTTTTCTAGCTTTAACCGCTTTAGCGTCAACAACTTTCCAACCTAATAATTCCATATCATCTATGACTTTACTAGTAGGAATATGTGTATAATGCTTTGATACTTCATTTGAAGCTTTGTCTGAAAAAATTACAGGGCATACTTCTTTTAACTCACTTTTACTTAAATACTCACTTTTTTCGAAATCTAACATAACTTTTATTTTTTTTTATTTATGACATAAATATACGAACCCTTCTTCAGGCATCCAAGCACTTCACCGGAAGCCTTTAAAGAAAGTTTATAATTTTGTATGAGGCGCTATTAATACCTCTTTCATTTCCGCAGTTAATTTGTTCATAGCAACAATATATTCTTTTAAATTGTATACTTTACCATTTTTCCCCTGTGGAACGTGTTTTTCCCGTAATATACTTCTAAGTAAATGTGGGAATGAAGCATAGTATCCTACTGTTTTTTGCGATTCTGATATTACTTTTAAGAAAGTACTAGTAGATTCGTCTATGTGTATTTCATAAGGTGAAAGTGCTTCATCTTTAACTAAACAATACCTTGATGTTGACCCTGATGGTCTTCCTTTTCTTGCCATAACTTATTTGTTTTTATTTGTTTTTAATTTTTTGATTCTATCTCTTAATTTAGCTGCGTGTTCATAATTCTCATTCTTAATTGCAATTTTTAAATAATCCCCCCAAACATCTATCATTGTTCTATCAGGTTGAGGAGTGACTAAATTGTCTTTAAAATACTTTATGAAATCTCTTCCTGGGGTTTTCATTTTAGCTAGTTCCCTTTTTTTCTTTTTTATATGTCTCAATTCATTAATTAAATACCCTAAAACTACACTTACTAAAACTACTAATATTGATACTACTATATCCATTTATTTTTTTTAAAATAAAAATACATTACTATTGCTGTTCCTATTGTTAAAACAGTGAATATCCAAAACCCATGATGACTATTTAAAAACGGAACATCATCAAAATTCATTCCAAAAATCCCAGTATAAAACGATAAGGGCAAAAATATGGTAGACCATATGGTAAGTAAGTTTAAGCGCTTATTTAGCAAGTCATTATGCTGTTTATCCAACATTGCTTCTAATATTAGAAACAACTCTAATAAATCGTTTTGGAATGGTTTGTTTTTAATCAATTCTTTTTTTAATGTGTAAAATTCTTTAACATCAACATCTTTACCTTCAAAGATAGTTGATTCTATTTTCATTAATCTATGTTCTAATTGCTCTCTTTCCATAAATCTAAAGTCCAAAGTAATGATTCTATAAAATATAAGATACCTACTAGCACCATTCCATAATGAGTCCAAACACCTTGATGACCATAAGTTAAATCTTGATAAATTGAAGGTATAGCTGATCCCATTATTGAAATGCTAAATAGTAATTTTATATATTTGTTGTTTAAAAATTTCATTAGTAATCTGTTTTACTATAATGGGGGCATTGTTTACAAGGTGCACTACGTTTTGTTGTGTTACAACTTGCTAAAAAAAACAATAACAATATTATTAACAATTTATTTTTCATCTGTTGGATTTGGATCACACCAATTTCCTTTATTTACTTTTTGTGGGTTATTTCTTAAATTTGCATAATGTTCAGCATTATTAAAAAACTCCTCTCCACCTTTAATTTGACTAACTTTATGTTTTGAAAGTGCTTTATTTATTAATTCTAATAATTTAGGTTCTAGCATTTCATCTGTTTCTTTGCTCATATCAATTAATCCTTGAATGTAGCCTACTAATTCATCTCTATTCATATCTAAAAAGGTAAATTATCTTTTTTTAATTGTTCATTTGCTTCAATGCTATTCAATTGGTACCTAATAAATTCATCATTACCATTTAAAATTTCCTCTAAATAGTCTCCAATCTCTTTTTTTACTTCTGATTTAGCAACTTTAATTGCTTGTTCCAATGTGCCATCAGTATATGAATCAATTCCAGTATCTGAATCTTGTAACCAATTAGCTAATATTTTTAATTTTTGATCTGTTGAGTACTCCATCTTATAACCTTTAATTATGCGTAAATATACGAAAAATAGTTGGGGAATCCAACCTATTTACTAATTACTTAATGCTCTTACTTGAAGTACTGTGTCAATGATTATTAATTGTTTTTCAACATCATGTTGCAATCTGTAATCATGATTTACCTCAGCAAGACCTAATTCTATTTGTTTTAATTTTTCTAGTTTAATTAAAGCCTTACCATTTAGACGATTTAACGAACAAAGATACTTTTCATCTTCAATAGAGGATTTAAAATTTTCCATCATTTCTTTTATTTTTAATACTGACATAACCTTAATTTTTTATTTGCCTAAATATACGAATTTTTCTTCAGGTATCCAAGTATTTTCATGGAGATATTTATATTTATATTCATAAAAAAGGAACAGGGACAGTAGTCAAGAGCTTTAATCTTCAGTGGCTTTTCAAGGTTCTACAATGAATTAACTGTTCATTTGCCCTGTTCCTGCCTGCACAGACTTTTACTCTACCTTTTTATAAAACTTGTATAATTTAAAACTTATCCAAATATAATTCATCTACTGCTTTTTGCAATTCATTAGTGGTAACATCTAATTCTAACATTATGTTCCCTTTATATTTCCTCTCCACATATCCGTTGTGGAATATAATAATAGTAGGAACAGAATACACTTTATATTTCTTTTTTAGTTCAGGACTTCCTGCGATACAAACCTTATAATAATCACAATGTGTTAATTTTTTATAATCTAAATATGAGTTTGCTGAGTTAAAAGGAGCATTAAATTCTACTACAGTAACTCCTTTTTGAATGCTCTTCTTAAAATTGGCTGATATTAATTTATCTTGAGCTTGAATAAACCCAAAACTAAACATTAATAATAACGTAATTAATTTTTTCATTTTATTTATAATTATCAATATCTATGATATTTACTTGTTTCAATTTATACCACTTTCCTATTTCTAAACTATCTCGAGTAATTAATATTTCAGCTCCTTTTTTAGGACTATGTAGATGATACATGTTTACTCTTACTTCACTTACTACCTGATATTTAACACACCCAGTTAAAAATAGAACTAATATAACTAATAATTTTTTCATTATTGCCTACCCATTATATGGTCATCTATTTTATCTAACTTACCTTTTATTTCTTCAACATCTTCCTGTGTGTCCATAATGGTTTGTCTAATTAATTGATCTTTTAAATCATATTCAGTTCTAGTAATAATTGGGTCAGGAAGTTCCTTAGCTTCTTCAATATCGTACCTCATCACATCTAAATCAGATTGAAATGCAAACCAAAAACTAACTATAGTAGTAATACCAACTGCAATTGCTATTAAGGTTTTTACACTTATTTTAAATCCTGTATCTTCGTTTAATTCTTTAGCCATTTTTATTTAAATTGAAAATTTATACCTGCTTTGGCTGAGTATACTTGTCTATCCCAATATTTTAAATATTCGGACTCTATAAACAACCCGAAACCCTTTCCAATTTTTGCTCCTAACACTAAACCCCCATTATAATCTAACCATTGGGTTCTACCTGTTCCATCAGGTTTATTAGATAAAAAATTAGCATAACTAAAATTTTGATTACCATAAATGTGTTTGTGAAAAGGCATTACATTTGCCCAAGCATGAAACCAAAATTTTTCATTGTTTGAATAATGATAATAATCCATTCCTATTGCAGCTGATAAAGTAAATAACCCTCCAACTTCAGATAATTTATCTTGTTGGAAATCATTTACTACATCACCATAATAATATTTTCTAAATTCTTCATCAGTACTAGCAATATCGTTCCCTTCAGGATCTTGCCATGACCAACCAATTGTAGTATCAGGTTGTGCGCTTGTAAAATCAATTAATTGATAAGGTTGATCTGTATAACCCGCTTCATATGCAAGCGCCCACCAAGGATTATTATTTAAATAAATTGCAATTGGATTGTAACCATAAGGACCATGGCTTCTTACTACTGCTCCTGCTGAAAGGTTTAAATGTTTACCTATTGATAGTCTTCCTCTTAAATCTGCTTGAGCATACTTTAAATCAGCAACTCCTACTTCAAGGAATTTAACATGACCCATCCAATACTTTCCTAAATATCTTAAAAAATAACTTTGATTTCTATATTCATCACCCCATTGTCTTACCCAATCATGAGAAAAAACATATTCAAATCCTTCAACTGCTCCCATATTGGCTTTCCATCCAACATTTTCTTCAGAACCATCATAAAATACATTTACTCTATTTTCATAGTCAAATCTAGCTATTTTTCTAATTCCTACAGAAATAGTGTAATCAAAAGGGTATATTTCAGTAACATCAGTTAAACGATTATCTTGACTAACGTACCATTCTCTATTTGGTTCTTGGAGTGGCTGTCCAATATTACCAGAAGCATATACAGTAGAGTACTTAAAAAATTTCTTTATAAATTGAGCATTAGTGTTTACCCCAATAGAGAGAAATAATAGAAATAATATTTTTTTCATAATTCATTTTATGTCTTATTTATAAATATTAAAACTTTTATTTTAGGTAATCTGGAGTTAGAGCCTCCTTAATCATTTTTTTAAAGTTGAATTCTTTAGATTCAGCATACCCCATTTTATTTACTTCACTATCTAAAGCAGCATCTGAAGCACCTTCATCATCAATATCAAGGCCAATTGCTTGTTTAGCTCCACCGCCTACATCAGTATCTGATTCTTCTTCAATGCCTAATTGTTTTTTATGACTGTCTGTAGGGCCTAATTTTGCATAAATGTCATAAAAAGGATTAAATATGGTTTCTTTAAAATTTCTTTCATCACCAAAAGACATAATAAGTTCATCAACTGAATCTCTCCAATCAGAAGATGGTGTGTCACTTAAACCTTTGTTTGGATATTCTTTTTTTAGAATATCCCAAACTTCCTGACCATAACGATCGTGCATTGCTTGGGGTATACCTGCTTTTTCTCTTTTATGTCTAGGAATTCTAGCAATACCATATTGATAATACTTAAGTAAATCATGGTAGTTAGCTGTTTTATCAGATGCTCTTGCTGCTTGTCTTTTCCTCCTCCTTCTATTTTCTTCATCTCTATTACCAAAGAATTCATCTATAGGACCTGCAGGTTTTTTTCCTATTTTACCATCTTCTCCATAACCACAAGTGCCTTCATTAGTACCAAAATGTGATGATTGAGTACCACCTTGAGGTTTAATTAAATCATCAGCATAAGCCATAAGAGATTCTGGTTTTTCAAATACAGGGGTTCCTTTAAGTTCTCCACTTTCAATATCAATTACTCTGTATTTAGCTCTTCCTGGTTTGTCTTGGTAAGTTGGTGAAACTTTTTCTAATTCAAATCTGTATTCATCGCTATATCTAGATGTGAGTTCTTTAGGCCATTCACCCATATCTTCATTAATTGATTCTTCAGATTTTTTATCTCTCAGTACCATTTTAGCTATAGATAAACTTCTTCCCCAAAGTGTGTTTGGGTTAGCATCTATATAATCTTGAATTTCTTCAGCACTTAAATCTCTCCAATTAGGATGTTCAGGTTTAGAATCTTTATCGCTTGGGGTAAATCCAACTGATCCATAAACTGATTCATTCATATTGTCCTGTGTTTTCCAACCTCCTTCATTAACTGATTCATACATTCTTAAATCATCAATATCTTTTTGAATTAATTCCATTCTAGCATCAATCTTATTAAGTCTAGAACCATATCTATCAGCTATTTCTCCACCTTCTGGTTCTGCTTCTTGTTCCATGTCAATCATTAACATTTCCCTTTCATCTTTAAGATCTTGAAGTTCAGATTTTAAACCTATTTCTGCTTCTAATTTATCCATAAATGAAGAACCATATTTTTTATTTAAATAGGTTTTTTTAAAGTCTTCTTTTTGTTTTAAATCAGCTTGCTTAGCTTTTTCTTTTTCATCAGCCATTTTAGATGCTCTTGCTTTCATTAAAGCAGGATCATTCATATCTATTTCATCAACTCTAGCTTCAGCTTCATCCATGAAATTTCTTTTCAATAGATTTTTTACATGCTCATGTTCTTCTTCACCAGACATTTCTCCTCTTTCTCTACTTAATTGTTCTTTATCTTGAGCTAATTGATCCCTCATTGCGTGTCTTAAATATTCCATTCTAGGATTATCTGGAAGGGTGTCTATTTCTCCACTTTTTAATTTTTGGAGCCAATACATTTTAGCTTTATCATCTACAATATCTTCATTAACTGATTCATCTTTTAGCATATCAACTGCAGCTAAAGCTAATTCCATACCTCTAATATCTCCTTCACTTTCTGCTTTATTATATGCTTTTACTGCTGCTTGTAATTGGGCTTTATTTTTTTTATATACATCATCATCTACATGTACTGCCTTTTTGCTTAATTTCTTTTCCCAATTTGATTCATTAACTGATTCGTCTTTTAAAGAATTTAACAACTTCATAGCTTTTTTATACGCTATATCTATATTGCCAGAGTTTTCAATATCATCAATTTCTTCTTTGGTTACTTCATCTAAATGTTCACCATGTTCTTCTCTATACTCATTCCAATCAATTTGGTCTTTAGGGTGTTTTTTATTCCATTTCCTCCATGAATCTTTTAATTCTGATTCTGTTTTTGTTTTTGTTTCATTAACTGATTCCATGAACTCATACCTTTCATTATCTACATAATGAATTTTATTGGTAAGATCTCTATCCTCTATTTCTTGTGAAATAATCCTTGCTGAATTTTTTAACTCAGGAGTATATTCATAACTAACCTTATTTAACAAATCTAATAATTCTGAATTATCTAATCCTGAAATTTGAGATTGGTCTGTAATAGCTAAGCTACTATGTGTGAAATCTTCATTAATTGATTCCCTTAAGTAGTGAGGTGTTAATGCTTCTTTAATTACTTTTTTGAAGTCTTTCATTATCTTTTTCTTTTTTAATTTCTTTTAGAATGACAGAGGTTAATTCGGCAATGATACCATTCATTTGTCCTCTTTTTTCTAATTCATTTGCTAATGTTCTAAATCTTTTTTCTAAAACTTCCATTTTGTTTGTTTTTTTGTTGTTTATAAATATTCGACTATCTCTGCTTCTTGCACAGTCTCGCAAAATAAGTAGTGAGTTTGGTCTTTTAAAACGTGGTCACACTCATAAATGCAATCTCTTAATTCTTTTACTTCATTTGTATGGTTAAAATTGTGGTGATATACTCGCCTTAAAATTTTATACCATATTCCATTATGTTTATATAAAGGATAAATCATTTTTATTTCCATAATATTTGAATGCATATTAATATTAAAGCCAATACAAGTGATATTATTGTTTTTGGTGTAAATGCTTCATTAAAAAAATAACTAACAAATACAGCATATATTACCATTCCTACCCCAAATCCTATAAATCTAGTAGGCCATAATAAACCACCAAACCCATTTACTGAGTATTTAGTAGCCCAAATGTATAAAAATGAGATTGGGATTCCAACTAAAACCATTAACCATTCGTTTTTAACAAACCAACCCCATTTAAACTGACCATTTAATTGAAACCAAGTTATTATGTGGGCCCCAAAAAAGAGTAATATTCCGTATATTAGTGAAGGTATATTCATAATTTTACCAATCGAATCTATTTATTTTAAACCCACAACCTGTTTCTTTAGTTGCTTTACTTATTTGTTCAGCAATATGACCTTCAGGTTCCGAATCACAGATTTCTCTAAATCTTTTACTTTTATCAGAATAAGCTTCATTTATTTTATGAGACACAAAATTAATTAGTTTTTTACGATTTATACTACCATCATAAAACATTTTATATAATGCTTCTGAAATTATTTCTTTTACTTTATTATTCCCTTCAGGGGTAAACATTTCAAAGTCAAATTCGGTATTATTGAATTTTTCTAAATATTCATCTCTATTCATAGTAATAAATTATTATTTTCTAATCCAACTTTCCAAAATCTAGTCAACCATAATCTACGGGTTTTTCCTTCAATAACCAAATTATCTCCACAGTCATTTTTTTCCATAGAGTAAGTAGCTACCATAGCTATTCCCATATCGAAATAATCTCTAGCATCATCCATTCTGTTTTCCTTAACGGCTAATTTTCCTTTTTCCCACGCCTTTGTGATTGGGAAATCTGTAACATTTGTATCTATTAACATAACTTTTATTTTATGTAAATATACGAAAGAAATTTCGGGTATCCAAATATTTTATGGGAAGTTTTTAAGAAAATGTTTTTAAAGGGAGATAGTATTCTTTACCCATAAAATAATTATTCTTAGGGGGATTTACATTATATTTTGTGTATGTAACATCTTCAAACCCATACACATTATCAGGTTTAGATAAAGAGTTCCACCATGTAACGTGAGTTCTGGGTTTAGTTAATGTTTTTGCTGTTTCACCAAATTTTAAATAATTATCATCATTATAGGTATCAAAAAATATACCATCGTATTTACCTAATTGATCTAAACATTTAACCCAATCTCCTTCAATTATTTTAACATTAGATTTATTTAATGCCCACTGTTTAGCTTTTTTAATAATTTGAGGATGTATTTCTATTATAGTGTGGGATTTTGGTTTATGTTTTTGAATATATGTAGCAGATATGCCCATACCAAAACCAAACTCTAAAACATCACCTTTATTATGACATACTACACTAGCATGTTTTTTCATAAGATTATCTTCCCAATCCATCATAACATATTCAATGGTGGTTGGGTTATCTGTTGTATTAAATGTTATTTGTGAATCTGTAATGTTTAAATTTTGTTGTCTCAATATATAACTTTTTAATCAGGAGTATATATAAATTCAATGTAGGGAGGAACAAAGGTATCTTCGATCCCATTATTGTATGCTGGATCATTTGGAAATAGGCTTGCAGGTACACTAAGAGAATACTTAAAAACTCCTGTTGGAGCAACCCCTTCAAAATCATTCTCCCAAACCACAGCAAAATTAACTCTTTCTGAGGCTATACTACTATTATTAGCAGTATTTAACGCTGTTATAGCAGTTGAATTTAATGGGTATGTTAATACAGTATTTTCTGTAACTTCTTGAAAGGGTGCAAATGCCGTTTTATTGCTTATACTTTCAGAAAAATAAAATGGATAATCCGTTACTGTTCCTGTTAATGGATTACCACTACTAATACTTCCAGTACTACCCAAAAATATACCTAATTCAGAACCATAAGTTGTATCAGGTTTTCCTGGAACGAGAGATTTAGAAACGGGAAGAGATATATTTGCCGCTGTAATAGTTCCTGGAACCCCATTTGAACCCCCAAGTTTAGGTGAAGCTAAGTATATTCTACTATTTCTAAAACTTGTACCACCTCTTCCAGTTGAAACGTAAATTTCCATAGCAAAGCTAGGGCTTAGGTTGGATGGATTAAATGTACTTACCTGACTAGCGTCTGTACCAGATGCTGATATTGTAATTGGCCAAGTACTAGTCTCTTCATTAGCTCCAAGATAATTGGCTTGAAGTGTGTCAAAAAAGTGTACTGAACTTGTTGAAGATGTAAAAGCAGGTATCTCAAATGAATTTAAAATCCCATCACCTTTTTTATAAGAAGATTTTTCTTTTAATTGTTTTTTTGTTAGTTTAAAAGTCCCCATATATATGTTAAGTTGTTATAGTTATGTTAAATTCCCCGGTTCCTTTAAAAAGCACATTCCCAACGGGTATAGCAATAGTATTTTGAAATACAAATGAAGAAGTACCAGGAGGTACTACTTGGGATAATATAAAATCAGATTGAACAATATGATCAGAATTAGACCCAACAAAATCACTAAATGAACCAGATGCATATTTAGGTGTGCCTGTAAGATAAGTCCCAGTACTAATAGATCTTGTTACTTCCATAGTAAAATAAGAAGAACCACCAGGATTATGAAATGTAAATGTTGCCATGCCTTAGTATATGGCATAAATATTACAAACTATATTTTAATTTAAATCTTTCAACCATATTTTTTCCTATCCCCATATCTAACACTATAGATTTTTTAGGAACACCCGGTAATTTATCTTCCTCTAAACCATCAATAACTTCATCTATGCTTTTAGTTTTGTAAACTTTCATTTTTGTTTTAGCATTTGAACGATCTGATGTTTTAAATACTAAAACTGTTGGATATAAATAACTTTTTTCTCTTGGCATGTTTATAATTTAACTTCATTATTTAAAAACCATTCTGTATTTTCTGAGCATCTATTTGATCCTTTCATATTATATTCACTGTCCCATCTCCACATTTTAGGGACAGGATAATGATGAGTATTATAAAAGAAATCATCATGTTCTAAAATACAACCTCTATTAGAATAGTAATCTAGTATAAGAATATGTGTCATTATATCTTTTTTATTCATAAAAGATTGAATTTGTAAACGTTTACTCCCATCAGCCATTACACATGATGTTTGTTTAACTTCTACTACAATAGACTCATCTTCGGATACAATATCAAATCCTACAGAATTATATTTACCTAATTTAAATTTTTTACCAAAATGTTTTTCACAAATAACTAAAGCATGGTGTTCTGCTATTTCAGGTAAACTAGCTAATTGAATTCTTTTTACTAATTCGGGTGTAATTGGAATATCATCTGGTATATTTATTTCTAATTTTGCCATAACTTTAATTTTTGGTTTGCCTAAATATACGAACCCTATTTCAGATAACCAAAGAAGATACAATAGAACTTATTTCTTCTTCAACTTTTTTTTTTCTAAAAATAACATTGCCTCTTTTATCTTGGCACATTCTTCATATTTTTCTTCTCTTTCATAGATAGTTAAACTTTCTTGAAGAGTATGATGGAAATCCTTTTTATCAATTGTAACATCATAGATAGCATCTTCTTCAACACTAATCACACTTAAAGCATGGTGGTGGTTTTTATTGCTTTTTAGATTCTTTAATATAGTGCTAACTAATGCTTCTGATATTCTAAAATCTTGAGATTGAATCATTTTTTCAAATTCATCTGCATTCTGTACTTGAAATTCCTTTGCCATGTTAAAACAGATTTAAAAAGTTAGTGTCTATATTTTTGTCTTTTAATTTACTAAAGTATTCATCTTTTTTAAGCATTTTAGTTGCTTGTTTTTCAAGATGTTTTGATTTAGTATCTTTAAAATCCTTGACTATTTTCTCGTGCTTACGATTTTTCATCGTCAATAAATATAATGAAAAAATTGGGAACAGGCAAATTATTTATAAGAAACTAAACCATAAGGATCATTATCGTCTGTTGTGTTGTTACCATCTAGACCTAGCTCTTTTAATCTTTGTAAATGGTAGTCATCTAGTTGGAAATTTATAGCATCCGTAGTTTTAGTTACTGGTTTATGATCTTCTAAATTTTCAATATCCCGATCTGTAAAGATACTATCAACAAATAAAAAATAACAATTATAACATAAAAACTGAATATTGTCTTTTTTGTAATTTAATTTATTTTTGTCTTTAAAATGTAATATTAGGGGTACTTTGTGATCAGTTACTCTACGTTCTTTAAAACCACAATTCCCACAACATTCTTCCAAATGGCCCTCAGTTACTAGCCTATATTTAATTTTTTCAGGTGAAAATGAGGATGCATCAATCCTTCCTTCAATTATATCTAATAAAGCAGGTTCTTTACCACTTCCCTTTAAAAATTTAGGTATACCTTTACCTTGTTGGTTTTTATGTAAATCAAATAATGTTTTACCCGTTTCTTCATCGGTATACAGCTTCATATAACGCTTCAAATGGTGGTATGAGCAATTTAGGTATCTTGCGGCTGCCTTAACTGATTTCGTTTTGTTCATGGCTGCTAAACACATTTGTTTTGATATGGGTTTAGGTGCAGGCATTAAGAGAGATTATCTAATTTAGAATTTTTATTTTTTAATATTTCTAATTCATCGTATTGTTCTTGGGACATAATGTCCAATTCAACCCAGGTATGGTCTCCTTTTCCTTTCATTACAGGAACTCCTCTTTTAGCAGATTCTGTTGAACAATTAACACAGGTTTTGGTGTTTGGAATAATTTCTAACCTTTTTGGGGGGATTTCCTTCTTACATTTTATACAATCCATTGTTTTTATTTTATTTTTTGTAATATACATATTATAAATTTTTAAATAACTTTAATTTTTTGAGTGTGTTATACACTTGAGTTGGTGTTTTAACTGCATATTTTTTTTCTGATTTTTCTTCAAATATGTAGAATTTTTTATCTTTAGGGTTTTTAACTTCACTTACCCACCAAAACATTACCTCAGATACAGCAGGACCAAAATGCTCGTATACTAGATCTTCTATAACTTGAAAATATAAATCTTCATACATTAAAATGTTAACTCCGTATTGAACAAATAAATTATCAGAACGTTCTTGAAGTGAAACTAAGGTATTTAAAGTTTGGATAAAAAACTTTTTATGTTTATTTGCCTTAGATTTTTTACTTTCTTCAACTTTAACCTTAGCCCCATTAATTGATAATAAGGCTTTTTCAATCCTTTCTTTCATTTTTTACTTCCTCCACATTAAACATCTTCATAAAATTTTTCCAACTTAAATCTTTTTTTGTAGCTGCTTTAGAGATGGCATCTGAGGTATTTTTGGCTTCAACTATACCTACTATTTCTTTTGATTTATCCCTAAC
>TARA_R110001599_G_scaffold1950_2_pt1 | contig 19942 bp, 14 predicted proteins | sample TARA_R110001599 | Tara Oceans TARA_R110001599 (sample SAMEA4398360) | marine metagenome | biome: Polar Biome; feature: [MES] marine water layer (ENVO:01000295) within the mesopelagic zone...; material: water (ENVO:00002006), including particulate matter (ENVO:01000060) such as...... | reverse complement strand
CCACAACCTGCTTCAGCATCTGCGGGTCCGGATTATGGTTCAGGCGGCGAAGCGGATTATTACGATGATGATATTCCGTTCTAAAAAGCCCTTTAGCGCTTAAATGTGAACAATTGAAAATGAGCCCCTGTTATCAGGGGCTTTTTTTTTCATTATCGACTGCAAAGGCGATAAATGATGCGCCATGATCGGGCAATTACATTTTAAATGCACAAATTCGGTGCGTAAAAATAAAGCCACCACAACTTTAAAAACCCTAAGGCTATTGATTTTTATAGATATTTCAGGCCTCCGGAAAACTGGCCTGAATGATGCTTTGATAGGGATAGCGTGTTAGAGGTGTTTTTATCACACCAAAAGAACAGCAATAGGGTCTCTAGGGTTCCGGTTATGTAAATAACGTCTGGACCGAGAGTGACCGACCTTCACAGCGAAGGTTACACGGAGGGATAAAAGCCCGGGAGATTGTTTGAATAAAACATCTCTTTCACCGTGTTCTTAACCTAAGCTGTGAGGTACTACCAAAATGAAGCGCACTTTTTACCGCATCGGCAGCGTTTTGCTGCTTTCACTCTCTTTTATTATTTCCCCATTAGCAGCACACGCTGAAACCAAAGATAAATTCAGTATTGCCTGGACAATTTATGCCGGCTGGATGCCATGGGATTACGCTGATAATGCAGGCATCGTTAAAAAGTGGGCCGATAAATACGATATCGAAATAGATGTCGTGCAGATCAACGATTACATCGAATCCATTAATCAATATACCGCTGGCCAGTTTGATGGTTGCACCATGACCAATATGGATGCCCTGACCATTCCTGCTGCGGGTGGTGTGGATAGCACAGCTTTAATCATCGGTGACTTTTCCAACGGCAATGATGGCATCGTGCTGAAAGGCTCAGATAAAAAGCTTGCCGATATTAAAGGTCAACGGGTCAATCTGGTCGAATTATCCGTTTCGCATTACTTGTTAGCGCGTGCTTTGGATAGCGTAGAGATGAGTGAACGCGATGTGACCGTGGTCAACACCTCTGATGCCGATCTGGTAGGCGTATTTAATGCATCGGATGTCACCTCCACAGTCACCTGGAATCCATTACTGTCAGAAATCACCGCTATTCCTGATACCACCAAGGTATTTGATTCCTCCGACATCCCGGGCGAAATCATCGACCTGTTAGTAGTTAACACTGAAACGCTAGAAGCTAATCCGGCTTTTGGTAAAGCGTTAACCGGCGCCTGGTATGAAATCATGGCCAAAATGCAAGCAGGTGATGAAGAAGCCTTGACCATGATGGCTGAAGCATCAGGAACCGATCTCGCAGGCTATCAAGCACAGCTGGATGCAACCAACATGTTCTACACAGCCGCTGAGGCGGTCAGTTTTGCCAACAGCGATCAGCTGCAAGCTACGATGAAACACATTACTGACTTCTCGTTTGATCATGGTCTGTTAGGCGACGGCGCGATGGATGCCGATTTTATCGGTATTGCCTACCCTGATGGTGAGGTAGCAGGCGATAAAAACAACGTCAAACTCAGATTTGATTCCAGTTTCATGAAAATGGCTGCGGATAACGCCCTTTAAGTTAAGTAATAAAGGGAGTTTCTCGTGAAGAGACTGATCAATCAGCGTCCAGGTACTCTAGGAAAATGCCTGCTGGGTCTATTGCCATTCGTTGTTATTGGGATTGTTTATTTTTACTTTTCCAGTGAACGTCTGGCGATTAACCCGAATGATAAATTGATGCCGTCAATGCAGTCTTTTATCGATGCGGTGTCTTATCTGGCATTCGAGCCCAACAAGCGTACCGGTGATTATGTATTGTGGGCGGATACGGCTGCCAGTCTGCAAAGGCTGGCACTCGGCGTCGGCATCAGTGCTTTGACCGGTCTGATTATTGGCATTCTGGTCGGCATTATTCCATTGATCAGAGCTGGAATAGCACCGGTGATAACCATCATTTCACTGGTGCCACCTTTAGCGATTTTGCCGATATTGTTCATTATCTTCGGTCTGGGTGAACTCTCCAAAGTGATGCTGATTGTGCTCGGCATCACGCCCTTTCTGATTCGGGATGTACAGCTCAGGGTGATGGCATTACCGCATGAAATCATCATTAAAGCTCAGACATTGGGCGCCAACAGCTGGCAATTGATTCTGCGGGTAGTGTTACCTCAGGTGTTACCCAAGTTGATTGATGCGGTTCGTTTGAGTCTGGGCTCAGCCTGGTTATTTCTCATTGCAGCAGAAGCCATTTCAGCCACCGAAGGGCTGGGATACCGGATTTTTCTGGTTCGACGTTATATGTCGATGGACATCATTTTGCCTTATGTGGTGTGGATCACCTTGTTGGCCTTTTTGATGGATTACCTGCTGAGACGCCTGTCAAAAGGCGTTTTTCCCTGGCATGCGAATGAGCAGGGAGAAAGCAAATGAACGATATCAAGATCAAAAATCTATGGAAGGAATACGGCGACAATATCGTGCTGGAAAATATCAATCTTGATGTCAAAGCCGGCGAATTTGTCACGCTGGTTGGTGCATCAGGTTGTGGCAAAACCACCTTCCTGAAAATGCTGCTGGGCACTGAGCAACCCACTCGAGGTGAATTGCTGTTAAACGGTAAACCAATAGCCAATGAACCGGGTGCTGATCGCGGTATTGTGTTTCAGAAATACTCGGTATTTTCCCACCTTAACGTCGTCGAAAACGTGATGCTGGGTGAGGAACTGAAGGAATCTCCCCTACTGGGTCGCTGCTTTGGCAAAAAACGTCAGGCTATTCGTGAACGAGCGATTGCTTTGCTGGAAAAGGTCGGTCTAGACCACGCTTTAACCAAATATCCCAGCGAATTATCAGGGGGTATGCAACAACGCCTGGCAATTGCTCAGGCCTTAATTAAACAGCCACAAATTCTGTTACTGGATGAACCCTTCGGTGCACTGGATCCCGGTATTCGATCCGATATGCATGAGTTGATTCTGGATATCTGGCGCGAGACCAATATCACGATTTTTATGATCACCCATGATCTCTCCGAAGGTTTCTCCCTAGGCACCCAACTGCTGGTCTTTGATAAACAGCGCCATGATCCTGATCAGCCAAACCGTTATGGAGCATCGATCACCTATGACATACCGGTAGGACGTTCCAAAAAACAAATCAACAAAGATTTTCAAGAGACGTTGATGACACAACAGGCTATAAACAATGACTGAAATTACTCAAGACAAAGACGTTTTATATCAAGACACGCTTCCAGGTGGAGCTCACTGGTCAATGCTGATGCGCAAAGGCACAACTCTTCGGCTGATTGACCAGGATGGCGGTGCCAATGTTGGCATGTTGTTTTACAACCCGGAGAATACGCTGGAACGCTACAACGCTCCCGACACCTTGAAATGTCAGCACACATTCAAACTCACCAAAGGCCATTGTCTTTATTCCGATATGGGCCGCATCTTTTGCTCCATCACTGAAGATACGCTGGGCTGGCACGATACCGTTGGCGGCAATCTGACCAATGCTGCGTTGGAGACTAAATGGAGCATCAAAAACTACCAACAGTTTCGAAATGATTGGACCATCAGTGGCGAACAGGCCTTTTTAGTCGAACTGGCCAAATATGGTCTAAATAAACGCGATATGGCAGCCAATCTGAATTTGTTTAGCAGTATCAAAACAGATGATCTGGGCAATCTGACCTATGTCGAAAACCATAGTAAAGCCGGTGATTATGTGGATCTGCGCTTTGAAATGGATACCCTGGTGCTGTTCCACACCTGCCCACACCCGATGAACACGGCAGCGACCTATCCGAAAAACCCCGTTATCTATCAAATTCGTAATGCTGCCACCATCACTGAAGACGATCTGTGCCTGAATGCCTGTGCCGAAAACCAACGTGGTTTTGCAAACAATCGTCTCTATCACCTGTGTGGACATCATTAACGAAAAAGGACAATCTGATCGTGATTAAAGAAAGTCATTTGAATATTAATCAGGCAGCCCGTTACGAAGAAGTACTGGCCGGTGATTACTGGATGCAACCGCTGCTGAAAAACCAGACATTACGGATTGTCGATTTACACGGCAATCAGGCAGCAGATACGCTGTTCTACAGTGTTGCTGATCCTGCTGAACGCTACAGCGCGATTGATACCATTCGTGAACAGAAAAACGTTTACCTGACTGCCGGCACCACGTTGTTGACCAATATGGGAAATCCCATGTTAACCATTACCGCCGACACCTGCGGTCGTCACGATACGTTAGGCGGTGCCTGTGCTACGGAATCCAACACCGTGCGTTACGCACTGGAGAAGAAAACCATGCATGCCTGCCGTGACAGCTGGATGTTGGCGGTTGCGGAAAACGAACAGTTCGGCATCAGCAAACGCGATATCACGCACAACATCAATTTTTTTATGAATGTACCGGTCACCGAACAAGGTGGATTGACCTTTGCAGACGGTATTTCCGAAGCCGGTAAATACGTTGAAATGCAGGCTCAAATGGATGTCATTGTGTTGATTTCTAATTGTCCTCAGCTTAATAACCCTTGTAATGCCTACAACCCGACACCGATAGGCCTATACATCTGGGATTGATAATACAAACAGCAATAACGTGTTTTGAGACGACTTGAAACACGCCGGTTTTTCAGTGGGACGACCCACACCTTGAGATGATGAAACCATGTTCAAGAAGATTTTAATTGCCAACCGCGGGGCTATTGCCACCAGAATCATTCGCACCCTCCAGCAAATGGGTATTCAGGCTGTTGCCATCTATGCAGAAGCGGACCGTGACTCTTTGCATGTCAGTACTGCTGATGAAGCCTTTTCGCTTGGAGAAGGCCGCGCTGCAGACACTTATCTGAATCAGCAACGCATTCTCGAAATTGCCAGAGAAACCGGCGCAGAAGCAATTCATCCCGGTTATGGTTTTTTAAGTGAAAACCCCGACTTTGCCCGGCTTTTTGAAGCCAATAATCTGGTTTTTCTGGGCCCCACACCGGAGCAGATGGAAGCCTTTGGTCTGAAACACAGTGCCAGAGCACTGGCTCAGCAAAACGATGTTCCGTTATTGCCCGGCTCAGAATTACTCGCGGATATTGAACAGGCGATCACGACTGCTCAGATCGTAGGTTATCCGGTAATGCTTAAATCCACCGCCGGTGGTGGCGGTATCGGCATGAGCCGTTGTGATAACGAAGCTGAGCTGAAAAACGCCTTTAATTCGGTTAAACGACTCGGCGCTAATAATTTTTCCAATGATGGCGTGTTTATCGAAAAATTTATCACCCAGGCGCGACATATCGAAGTGCAGATTATCGGCGATGGACAGGGTCATGTTCTGGCACTGGGCGATCGGGACTGTTCCAGTCAACGGCGTAATCAGAAAGTGATTGAAGAAGCGCCTGCGCCGAATATTCCCGACAACGTTCGTAAGTCTATGCACGAGGTTGCCGTCCGGTTAATGTTAGCAGTCAATTATCGCAGCGCCGGTACCGTGGAATTTGTCTACGATGCCCAGACACATGACTTTTATTTTCTGGAGGTAAATACCCGGCTGCAGGTTGAGCACGGTGTTACCGAGGCTATTTATCAGGTGGATCTGGTTCGCTGGATGATTGAGGTCGGAGCGCAGGAAAGCACATTGCCTCTCAAAGCACCCAAACCTCATGGTCATGCCATACAAGTAAGGTTGTATGCCGAAGATCCATTCAAAAAATTCCAGCCGTCTGCTGGCTTGTTAACGGAGGTTATTTTTCCTCAACTGCCGGATTTACGTATCGATCACTGGATTAAACCCGGTATCGAGATCTCGCCTTTTTTTGATCCGATGCTGGCTAAAGTGATCAGCTTTGCAGAAACACGCGAAACGGCGCATGAGAAACTGCTCACAGCACTGAAACAAATCAGCATCTACGGTATTGAAACCAATACCGACTATCTCAGCCATATTTTGAATGATGCCGCCTTTTTATCCGCCAGCATCACCACTCGGTATCTGGACAGTTTTGTTTATCAGCCCAATACCTTCAGTGTTATATCGCCAGGCACCATGACCACAGTGCAGGATTATCCCGGTCGGCAAGGCTATTGGGATATCGGCATTCCGCCTTCTGGCCCGTATGACAACTGGTCGTTCCGGTTGGGTAATCGTCTGCTTGGTAACACGGAAGACTGTGCTGGATTGGAAATCACGCTGAGCGGCCCGGAACTGGTATTTAACTGCAGCAGCCAAATTATCATTACTGGTGCCACCATTGAGACCAAACTCAATGGCGAGCCGATTGATTGCTGGCAAATATACTCTGTCACTAGCGGCGACAAACTTACATTGGGTCAAATCAAAGCCGCCGGTACGCGGTCTTATCTGCTGGTGGCTGGTGGCATTCAATGCCCGAATTATCTAGGCTCCCGCTCCACCTTTACCCTGGGTCAATTTGGCGGCCATGTCGGTCGAACGTTAAAAACTGGTGATGTTCTTCATTTATCAGATGAAACCTCTCAAGTTGATTTAACAACAACGCCTGCCGAATTAATTCCGCAAATAACCACTCACTGGGAGATTAAGGTTATTTACGGCCCGCATGGCGCGCCGGATTTCTTCACCGAAAAGGATATCGAAACGTTTTTTGCCGCTGACTGGAAAATTCACTATAACTCCAGCCGCACCGGTATCAGACTGATTGGACCACGTCCGGAATGGGCTCGAAATACCGGCGGCGAAGCGGGCTTACACCCGTCCAATATTCATGATAATGCCTATGCGGTGGGCACCATTGATTTCACTGGTGATATGCCGATTATTCTCGGCCCCGATGGTCCGTCGTTGGGTGGCTTTGTCTGTCCGGCCACGGTAATTACCGCAGAACTATGGAAAATAGGCCAATTAAAAGCCGGCGATACCGTGCGGTTTATTCCAGTGTCGATTGAAACCGCCAGAGCCATGGAGAGGGCTCAGCTGGAATCGCTGAAAAATTTGACGCAACAATCTGTTGAGGTTGTCCCCACAGAAATTGGCTCACCCATCTATGACACGCTGAATTCGCCAGAGACTGGTATAGATGTCTGCTACCGGTTGGCCGGCGATCATTATCTGCTGGTCGAATATGGCGAACTGAAACTGGATATCAATCTGCGCTTTAAAGTACATGCGTTGATGTTGTGGTTACAGGATCAAAATATCCAAGGCTTACGGGAACTTACACCCGGTATTCGTTCGCTGCAGATCCACTACGATGGTCTGCAAATTTCCCTGGAAACCCTGGTTGGTATTCTCAAAAAAGCTGAACAGGAAATCAGCAATATCGAAGAGATGGACGTGCCTGCACGTATCGTGCATTTACCCATATCCTGGAATGACGAAGCCTGTCAGCAAGCTATTCAGAAGTATATGCAAGGGGTACGTCATAACGCCCCCTGGTGTCCGGATAATATTGAGTTTATTCGTCGTATAAACGGACTTAGCTCGGTCGATGAAGTGAAGCGTATTGTGTTTGAGGCCAGTTATCTGGTGATGGGCCTGGGCGATGTCTATCTGGGCGCGCCAGTCGCAACGCCACTGGATCCCAGACACCGTTTGGTCACCACCAAATATAACCCTGCCCGGACCTGGACGGCTGAAAACTCCGTAGGAATCGGCGGTTCCTATCTGTGCGTTTATGGCATGGAAGGACCGGGTGGCTATCAGTTTATTGGCCGGACCCTGCAGATGTGGAATCGTTATCTGAAAACCACTGAATTCACTAAACCCTGGTTGTTACGGTTTTTTGATCAAATCAAGTTTTATGAAGTTACTCATGATGAACTGGTACAGATCCGTCGTGATTTTCCGCAAGGCAATTACCCGCTGAAGATTGAAGAAACCACCTTCAATCTCAAACGCTATAACCAGTTTATTGAGCAGCATAAAGAGTCGATTGACAGTTTTACCCGCCAGCGTGAACTGGCTTTTGAACAGGAGCTGGAACACTGGAAACGCGAGGGTCTTTTACATTTTGATAGTGGCAATGAACCGCAGATCATCGATGAGGAAAGTGCACCGTTACCGGAAAATGCGATTTCCGTTGATAGCCCGCTCAATTGCAGCGTCTGGAAAGTTGAAGTAGAAATCGGCTCGTCTGTACAAGAAGGCGATGTATTGATGATCCTTGAAGCGATGAAAATGGAAATCCAGATAACAGCGACTCAAGCCGGTACCGTCACAGAAATTAAACGACAGGCCGGCGCGCAGGTCGGTATGGGTGATCGACTGGTCGTTATTTCCGGGGAGGCAGAATAATGGATATGACCATTGATGCCATCCATCAGGCTTATCGTGATGGCAAGCTGTCTCCACATAAACTGATTGATGAGGTACTGAAACGCGCCGCCACCTATGCTGATCGAAATATCTGGATAACTCTGTTATCGCGGGAGGCTATTCAGCCTTATCTGGATAATTTAATCGGCCAATCACCTGATAAATTGCCGTTATACGGAATTCCGTTTGCGATAAAGGACAATATTGAATTGGCTGGTGTGGATGTTACCGCTGGTTGTGAAGCCTATCGCTACACAGCCGAGCAATCCGCTCATGTGGTGGAATTACTGATTAATGCCGGGGCGATTCCGATTGGCAAAACCAATATGGATCAATTTGCCACCGGGCTGGTTGGTGTGCGTTCACCGGATAAATGGGGAGCCTGTCATAACAGTTTTGATCCAGAGTATATTTCCGGTGGTTCCAGTTCAGGTTCTGCGGTAGCGGTCGCACTGGGGCTGGTGAGTTTTTCTTTAGGAACTGATACTGCCGGTTCAGGTCGGGTACCGGCTGCATTCAATAACCTGATTGGTTTGAAACCCTCACGTGGCTTGCTCAGTAATCACGGTGTGGTGCCTGCCTGTAAAAGTCTGGATTGTGTTTCCATTTTCAGTTTGACTACAGATGATGCAAATCGGGTATTTGAAGTGGCTGCTGCGTTTGATTCCAAGGATGATTACTCCCGACACAATAAAGATACCAACCGAAAAAATTATGGCCAACTTGCAACTGATAGCTTTAACTTCGCTGTTCCGCAAGCAGAACAATTAGCCTTTTTTGGTGACGTTGAAGTTGAGCAAGGCTTTCATAACACTGTAGATACACTAAAAAAGCTAGGCGGTATCTGTCATGAAATTGATTTTGAGCCGTTTCTGACGGCGGCCAGATTATTATACGAAGGCCCGTGGGTGGCAGAACGGCGAATTGCCACTGCTAGTGTGAAACGTGAAGATATGCTGCCGGTTTTACAACAAATTCTCGATAGTAATAATACCGCTTCAGCCGAGGATCTGTTTAGTGCTGAATACCAACTACAGCACTGCAAACAGCAGGTCACTCCGGCATTGGAAAACTTTGATTTTATTCTGACCCCTACCGCCGGCAAGATTTACAAAATCAAAGAAATGCAGGCAGAGCCAATTAAACTTAATAGCCAGCTGGGTTATTACACCAACTTTATGAACCTGCTCGATTGCAGCGCGGTTGCCGTTCCGGCAGGTTTCAACGCAAACGGGTTACCTTTTGGTGTGACACTGTTTTCCAGAGCCTTCAGTGATACCCGCTTATTATCTTATGCTAATCGATTGCAACAAACATTGAAATTACCGCTGGGAGCAACCTCGTTGCCGCTTGCTGAGTCTCATGCGTTAAACGCCGGGGTGATGGACCGGATACAGGTCGTTGTCTGTGGAGCGCATCTAGAAGGACAACCGCTTAACTGGCAATTGCGGGAGCGCGGCGGCAAATTAATACGCGCCACACAAACCAGTTCAGATTACCGGCTTTATGCACTTCCCGGCGGTCCACCAGCTCGGCCTGGACTGGTCAGAGATGAACAACATGGTGAAGCGATTGAAGTTGAATTATGGGAATTATCTACTGCCAGCTTTGGATCGTTTGTCGCTGGGATCCCTGCCCCATTAGGTATTGGTAAGGTGCAACTGGCCGATCAGCAATGGTATATCGGGTTTATCTGTGAACCTTACGCAATCTCCAACGCTACCGATATCAGTCATCTTAAAGGCTGGCGGACTTACGTTCAGCAGCAATAAACAGCTCCATTTTTAAAACAAACCGAGCCGGAATCAATCCGGCTTGGCTTTCCTGTAACAAAAAACTGGCCACTATTTTAACGGCCATCGACTATTCCATTGATTCCCACCCGTAACAGTGGGAGTATGTTGGCTCGCCTTTTTTATCATTAGAAGTCTATGAACAAAATCCAATACACCACGATTCGCCCATTAAGAACCTTAAATCTGCTATCTCAGGAAGAAATCCAACGCATAAGCAATACCAGCGAAGATTTGCATCGATTGTTTCGCGATTGCGCTTTGGCGATTTTAAATACCGACAGTCATCAGGATGATGCCGAGCAGATCTTTCATACCTATGCGGATTTTGATATCAATCTGGTGCCGCAATCACGTGGTGTAGTGCTGGAAATCAAAAATGCTCCTGCACAGTCTTTTGTTGACGATAAAATCATTCGCGGTATTCAGGAGCATTTATCCTCGGCGCTGCGCGATATTATCTATACCGATTTCAAAATTCTTGCCCGGCAAACGTCACCAACCTCAGAACAGATTACCGATAGTGTATTTATGATTCTGCGTAACGCAGATGCCATCAAGCCCAATATGACACCGAATCTGGTGGTGTGCTGGGGTGGTCATTCGATACCACGGGAAGAATATGATTACGCCAAACATGTGGGTTACGAACTGGGTTTAAGAAGTCTCGACATCATTACCGGTTGCGGTATTGGCGCAATGAAAGGCCCGATGAAAGGTGCGGCGGTGGGACATGCCAAGCAACAATTCAAAAACGGTCGTTATATTGGCATCAGTGAGCCCGGCATTATTGCTTCAGAATCACCTAATGCGATTGTTAATGAACTGGTAATCATGCCGGATATTGAAAAACGGCTGGAAGCATTTGTCCGTCTCGGCCACAGTTTTATTGTGTTTCCTGGGGGCGTCGGTACGGTCGAGGAAATATTCTACCTGCTGAGTATCCTGCTTCATCCGGAAAACAAACAAGGCATCCCGCTGGTATTTGCCGGCCCAGAATCCTGCCGTGATTATTTCGAGACACTGGATAAATTCCTGCGCCGTTGTCTGGGCGATAAGGTGGCTGAACTATATCAAATTGTCATTGGCGAGCCAGCCACAGTGGGCCAAATCATTCGTGATTCAGTTGATCAGGTACATCTTGCCCGTCGTGAATCGCAGGATGCCTATTATTTCAATTGGCAGCTGCATATCGATCCGATGCTGCAACAGCCATTTATTCCTACCCATGAGAATATGGCATCTTTACGGCTATATCCCGATATGCCAGGTCATGAACTGGCGAGCAATTTACGTTCGGCATTTTCGGGGATTGTTGCCGGTAATGTAAAAGCCTTTGGTATTCGCGAAGTAGCCAAACATGGCCCTTACATCATCAACGGCGATCCGGATTTAATGCGAGCCATCGATGACTTGTTACGTATCTTTGTCCGTGAAAAACGTATGAAACTGGGACAGGACGAAAATGCTTACAAACCCTGTTACAAGCTGCTGGATTAATCCAGCAGTTAGGGTCTGTTTATCTTTCATCGTCACCACTGCTGGTGTCTATTTTCCATCTTGCAAGGTGTAATTGATAGGGTGTAGGCATTCTCAACCTATGGGATGGACAAATAGGCCCAGCCCTATGGGTTGTGACAGAGGCGGCGATAAAAAATAAACAGACCCTCGAAAAGCTTTAATCATGCAGATGAAAGACTTTATTCATCACCTGCCATTTGCCATCAATTTTTAATAAATTGAAAAAATCGGTAAAGCGATGACCGGTCCAGTTATCTGATTCGAGTCTGACGCTGGCTGCCGTACCAACCACATCGATATGGGTAATTTTGGACTGCATCTCTTTGGCCGGTCCATTTTCATCATTCCAGTCATACAAGCCCTGAATGGGGCCGGCAAATAAATCCGGACCAACATAACCATAAATGGTGGCATCCTGATGAAACGCCGGTTTCATTAATTCACCTCGGCCTGCCACAGCACCATCAATATAATGTTGAATCAATTTGCTGATGGCCTCGTAATCATCGATTGAAATAGCGGTATTCGGCATAATTAACTCCTTGTTGTTAATTCAAGCAGTCAACATAGCATATACATTTCGGGGAGATTTCCCGCTAAAATCAGCTGTCAGGAAATGATTTTCAATTGCTTCACATAGATCAGTTCACAGGCATTGGCACCGGTATCTTCACGGGTTAAGGAACTGCGCCAGCGCCAACCATCATCAGCATTCACATTCACCAGATAACCCTGCAGAGTCACTAATTGTCCCGGACGGATCTGCTTAAGCGTTCTGGCGACTTCATCATTCGCCGGAATCAAATGCATATTGGCGCTTTGGGTTTCAATGTTGCGACGAGGAATCGGAAATGACTCGACCTGCCAGAAATACCAACGCCCGGACTGACGAATGTTAATCTGTTTAACAACTTGGGGATCCGCCATTTCTCCCCACCCCAATACTAAATCGGTGGGTGACAAATCGGCTTCACGTCCCAACCAATAGTCTTCCCGTGCTAATACTCTGGCTTCCAGTGTAAATTCAGCCATCGGCTGTATTGCATAGTCATCAAAAGGAATAGGCAGAAGATCTGCTACTTCGGCTTGTACAGGTGCTTTATCTATGACTTCATCAGGCGCGGCGTAATGGATGATGTCGGGTGAACAGTAACGCCAGCCTATAAAGATCACCACGACAATGAATAGCCAACGCCACATAAGTTAATCAGTTAACCATCAATTCGAAAACGTCGGGCAGCCAGGAAGACCAACAACAATACCGGTATCCCCATTAAAGCTGTCATCAAAAAGAACTGCTCATAACCAATACTTTCTACCATCGTCCCGGAATACCCCCCAAGGATTTTCGGCAACAAGGTCATCAACGAACTGAAGATGGCATATTGCACCGCGGTAAACGAGATATTGGTCAGGCTGGATAAAAACGCAATAAATGCTGCACTGGCCATACCGCCGGACAGATTATCAGCAGAAATCACGATATACAGCATCCAGATATCATTGCCCATTTGTGCCAGTAGCATAAACAACAGATTGGTCAACGCCGATAACACGGCCCCTAAAAACAGGATCCGCATCACCCCGAAACGTAAGGCTAAAATACCACCAAGAAAACCGCCAACAATGGTCATAAACAAACCAAAGGTTTTCACCACCGTGGCAATCTCTGGCTTGGTGAAGCCCATATCCTGATAAAAAATATTGGCGACAACCCCCAGCACAATATCGGAAATTCGATACAACCCAATCAAAGAAAGCAGTAACAGCGCCATCGATAGTCCGTAGCGTTTGAAGAAATCCTGCACCGGTTCAACATAGCTGCGATGCACAATACTTTTCTGTACCCAGCCCATTAATATCAACACTCTGGCAATAATCACTGCCACAATGGTGGCCAGCACTAAGCGCACTAACTCAATGCCAACCGCCGACATAGGACCATTATTAAATACGTTAAGTAACTGCAGACGTGCCTGACCAGCCCAGTCACTGGTGAGGTAGAAACAGGCAATAAAACCACTTATCGACAACGCAAACGTCAGCATCAAACCCAGGTAATCGCGCTTGCGATCCTCATGAACCTTTTTATTTACTTCCGGTTCAGGGCTTAACAAGGTGGTGATCACACCAATCAGCATCAGCGCCGCCATAATCAAATAGCTTTGCCGCCACGCCAGATAATCATATTCGCCCATTTCCGAGCCAAAATAACTGGCTAACATCAACGCGCCAGCCCCAGCCATCAGCATGCCGATGCGATATCCGGCGATATAACTGGCGGACATTAATGCCTGCAAACGGGTATCGGCAGACTCGATACGATAGGCATCAATCACCACATCCTGCGTCGCAGCTGAAAAACCCAGTAATACTGCAGCGACAGCCATTAAGGTCAGCGAGTGCGTTGCCGGATCGACCATCGCCATCATTATGATCGAAGCGATAATCATCAGCTGTGACAGAAATAACCAGCTACGCCGTCGACCTAACAGACGATGCAAAATCGGTAATGGCAGAATATCCAGCAGCGGAGCCCAGACAAATTTGAAGGAATAACCCAACGCCGCCCAACTGAAATAAGTGACTGCGCTGCGATCAACACCGGCTTCACGTAACCATAGGCTGAGTGAGGAAAAAATCAGTAATAACGGCAACCCCGCCGCAATGCCGAGAAACAGCATGGTGACAACTTGGGGGGTAAAAAAAGCCCGCAGACTTTCCTGCCAGGAACGGATACTTGCTATCAAACGTAAGTCCACTGATGAGGTTTAATTCGCTAAAGTAACATTGACGCCTCCTGCAATCCACTCTGAAATGACTGTTGGATCAAGATAAGAATATCTATTGGCACATCAGCATGTAGTTTATGAGAAAATATCGAGAACTCATCAACACTAATCATTAATGGCTAAACAACGAAAAATCATTCACGTGGATATGGACGCGTTTTATGCATCGGTTGAACAACGCGACTTTCCCGAGCTGAAAGGCAAACCGCTTATCGTCGGTGGTCAACCCGATAGCCGTGGCGTCGTTGCGGCGTGCAGCTATGAAGCGCGCAAGTTTGGTATTCATTCAGCAATGGCTTCGTCTCGCGCTTATCGTTTATGTCCTGAAGCTATTTTTGTCCGGCCTCGTTTTGACGCCTATAAAGAAGCCTCCAATATTATTCGTGAAATCTTCTGGCGCTATGCTTCTGAAGTTGAACCGCTGTCACTCGATGAAGCCTATCTGGATGTCACTTACACCGAATCGTTTAATGGCTCTGCCACATTGATTGCCAAAGCCATTAAAAGTGAAATCCTCGCCGAGACCGGACTCATTGCCTCGGCTGGTGTCTCCTATAATAAATTTCTCGCCAAAATTGCCTCTGATATGGATAAACCCGATGGTCTTTATCTGATCCGTCCCGAACAAGGCCAGGAATTTGTAAACAAACTACCCATCGGTAAATTTCACGGTATCGGCCCCGCCACCGAAGCCAAAATGAAAAACCTCGGCATCCATACCGGCAATGACTTACGGCAGAAAACTCTAGCTGAACTAACAGAACGCTTCGGCAAATCCGGCCAGTATTATTACAACATCGCCCGAGCCATTGATGAACGACCAGTCCGCAGTCAACGTATCCGTAAATCGCTGGGCAAGGAAACGACTTTTGCCGAAGACATTCTTTCCATACCAGATCTAAACAACATCCTGCTCGACCTCGCCGAACAAGTACTCGACAGCCTTAACAAACACAACATGCAAGGCAGGACGGTTACCGTTAAAGTGAAATATGCCGACTTTCAGCAAGTCACTCGTGCTCAGACGCTGGATCACAGTATTAGCTTTGATGATTTGCAGGAGTGGTTGCCGAAGTTGTTGGCTCGGACTGAAGCTGGGCATAAACCAGTCAGGTTGGTGGGGTTGAGTTTGAGTGGGTTTGAGGTGCCGGTTGTTGATGAGAAGGGGCAGGCGCAGTTGGATTTGTTGTTGAATGATGTATTTTAAGCAAAGAAACCAGTTACTTTTTGCTTCGTAACCGTTTTTGGTCAACACTAATTATGAGATTCAGCCCTTAGGATGGGTTGAGGTAAAAACCCAACAATCTGATTGAGAGGTTCGACCTTGTCGCTGCCGCTGGGCGTTCATTTATTTTGCTTGTCCAAAATAAACGAACCAAACAAAAAGACAGCCCATGCTTGCCCTGCGGGTTCCCTGTGCTTCTCAATCAGTTTGGAACATGACGAAAACTCGCTGCGCTCAAACACTCGTCATGTTTGATCCAAACTGATCTGCGATGCTCGGCTTCGCATAAGGGCGTTATTGAGAGCCTTCCCGTAGGTTGGTGCTGAGCTTGCGAAGCCCAACAATGAAGATTTATGTAATGATTGTTGGGCTTCATTTCATTCAGCCCAACTTACTGCCATTCCCAAATTCCCCTTTTGTGTTGACGAGTAGCGGCTTTTTGTCAGGATTAGAGACTTACCTGTTTGAGCGAAGCGAGTTTGGTGAGTCTCCCTGACAAAAAACGCAACGCAGTGAAGCCGCAGGCCAACACATGGGGTGCCTTTTCTTTTGGTTCGTTTTCTTTGGGCAAACAAAGAAAATGAACTCGCCCCATAGGGCGAAACCTTGTGCCAAAAATATTTTGATTTGTTGGGTTTCGTTCCTCAACCCAACCTACAAATGTCACTAGATTCTTGCCTGCGCGGGAATGCCAGCTTTATTGCATTTGGCCCCGTTTAACCGGCAACACACTAACCATTTGATTTAAATTTATTTTTTAATATTTTAAAACGACTGAGAGCACATTTCACAAAATTGCCGTCTTTATGTTTGAATTGCTTTTTCAACGCTTTTTTAACTTCCCAGGTGCCTTTATACCCATTCGGGAAAACCACTAAATCACCCGCTTTAAAGGTCGTTGCTTGGCCACCATCGTTAGGCGTCATAACACATTCACCTTCAACGATATAAGCAATTTCTGTAGTCACAAACGACCATGGAAAAACCGATACGCCTTTTTCCCATGTTGGCCAGTGAGCAACGCCCAAGTTTTTTAAAACGGCTTCACTGGGATTGCTATCAACTGTAATTTCTTTCATTTACCTTCCTAAAATTTTAGATGTATACCCAACAGCAGAATGCTTTTGGATGGACGCTGGTGTTTTGCATGCGTTATTTTGCCTGTCTTTTAACGAGAAACCGAATTTATCGTTCACAGCTCTTGTTAAATCATGAGGGATCTCTTGGGTTGGATTGAGGTAACAAACCCAACACTTTATGAAAAATTGGATAACAATTAACAGCGTTTTGTTTAAAACGTGAAGCTCACAAAAAAGCAGCCATTCGCTTGTGCGAATGACTGCTTTTGTTCATAAACTAAGTGGGATTAATAGAAATTTGAATGCAGCCTAATTAATCATCTCCCCAGAATTTCCACCACTGTCTGCGAGATTCATCGTCCTTATCCGCTCCACCAAACTTCCACCATTTCTGACTATGTTCTTCTCTGGATTCCTGGCCCTGTTCTGAGCCTTTTCCCAATTCCTTGCGTTCCTTGTCCATTTTCTTGTCATGATGCTTGTCCATGCTTTGATAATCGCGTTCGTTATTACGCTGTTTTTCATTATCACTGTCATGCTTTTGCATTTTGTCGTCATACTTCTGCTCATGTTTTTCATATTGTTTTTTGCCCTTATCCTGGGCATTTTCCGGTCCTTCATCAGCAAAACTGCTTACCGAGAAAACAGCTAACGCCGTTATGTATAATATTGTAATGAACTTTTTCATGATGTTATCTCTATCGAAAAGAGGAAATATCCATGACATCCGATTTACTGCCCATCGTTAAAATGAGTATACGCTTGGGGGCAACAAGTTATATTACGTAAATGCGAGTGCCCAATGGTTGGGGGAATAACGAAACTCATCCACTTCTCTGTATTCGTAATATTCTGAACTCGCTATGCGTAATCAGGCTTGATTTGCCATAATGCTCCTTTCATTAAATCACTGAATTTTTTATGCAGCATGTCGGGCAACCCGCGCTGGAAGTGTTACAAAACGTTTTTGGTTACAGCGCTTTTCGTCATAATCAGCAAACTATCGTGGACCATGTAATTGCCAGTGGCGATGCCTTGGTGTTAATGCCGACCGGAGGTGGTAAATCATTGTGTTATCAACTCCCAGCGCTGATTCGTCAGGGTACAGGAGTGGTGGTTTCACCGTTGATTGCCCTGATGCAGGATCAGGTGATGGCGTTGCAACAACTGGGCGTGAACGCGGCATTCCTTAATTCCAGTTTATCCACTGCTGAAGCCAATGCTGTTGAAGAACAGCTTGAAGCCGGCCAGATAGATTTGCTGTATGTGGCACCCGAACGTTTATTAAACGAACGCACGCTGGCGATGTTGTCGCGGATTCAGGTTTCACTGTTTGCCATTGATGAAGCCCATTGTGTATCGCAATGGGGTCATGATTTCCGGCCGGAATATCAGCAGCTGCGCATGTTGCATGAACGCTTTGCGGATATTCCGCGTGTTGCCCTGACCGCCACCGCAGATAAACGTACCCGCATTGAGATTATTGAGCAGCTTAATCTGCATGATGCCAATGTCTATCTGAACAGTTTTGATCGGAGCAATATTTTTTATGCCATTGCCGAGGCCAATCAGGCCAAGCAACAGCTTTGGCAGTTTATTGAAACCCAACATGCCAACGATGCCGGGATTGTTTATTGCTTGTCGCGTAAAAAAGTTGAAGCAATTGCCGAGTGGCTGACCGACCAGGGTCGGGTCGCTTTACCCTATCACGCCGGTTTAACGTCACAAATGCGGGCACATCATCAACAAAGGTTTTTACGCGAAGAGGGCGTGATTATCGTCGCCACCATAGCCTTTGGTATGGGCATTGATAAACCCGACGTTCGTTTTGTGGCGCATTTAAATCTGCCAAAAAATATCGAAGCCTATTATCAGGAAACCGGCCGTGCTGGTCGTGATGGTTTACCAGCTAATGCCTGGATGGCATACGGGTTGCAGGATGTCATCACCCTGCGTCAGTTTATGCAGAACTCTGATGCGCCTGACATCATCAAACGAGTTGAACATCATAAGCTCGATGCGATGTTGGGCTTATGCGAATCCATCAGTTGCCGCCGGCATGCCCTGCTCGCCTATTTTGATGAAACGTCACCGGAAACCTGTGGTCAGTGTGATAACTGTCAGAACCCGCCAGAACATTTTGATGCCACCGAAGTTGCCCAAAAAGCCTTGTCATGTGTGTATCGGACCGATCAGCGCTTTGGGGTGAATTATCTAATTGATGTGTTGGTGGGTAGTGATGATGAACGTATCAAGACTAATCAACATGATCAGCTCAGTACTTTTGGTATTGGCTCAGATCTGACCGCCACCCAGTGGCGCGGTATCTTCCGCCAGCTTATCGCCACCGGCTATCTTGATATTGATATCAATCGCTATGGGGCTTTGCGTCTGACTGAGAAATGTCGGGCGATTTTGCGCGGTGAGCAAAAATTGCTGCTGCGTAAACAGCAAGCGAAACAAGCACTGAGCAAAAAAGAAAAAAAACAATCTGCTGTGCGTCCTCAGGATCAGGATCTCTGGGAAGCGTTACGCCAGTTACGAACCGAGATCGCCCAGCAAAATGGTGTACCGCCATTTGTGATTTTTCATGATTCAACCTTGCAGGAAATGTGTCAGACCCGACCTAAAGATATGCAAGCCATGGCACGTATTTCCGGGGTTGGCGCTCAGAAACTGGAACATTACGGCCAACGGTTTTTAACGGTTATCCAGCAGTTTCCATTATCAGAATTATTAAATAATGGCTTACGTGACACGGTGAATCAGACGTTGATGTTGCATGAACAGGGATTTAGCCCTGATCAAATAGCGAAACAGCGTGAGTTGAAAGTCAGCACGATATACAGTCATCTGTCAGATGGTATTGAAGCCGGTTTGCTGGATATTAAAAAAGTGCTGGATCTGGCTGATAATGAATTTAATGAAATCATCTCGACCATTGAGTCACTTGGCGATGAAGCCGATAGCTTAAAAAACGTTTTTGAAGCGTTGGATGAAGCCTATGATTATGGGGTGATTCGGTGTGTTAGGGCTTCGATTTATTAAATTTTTTAATGGTAAAGTTGTTTAGATTCTTACTCTACACATGCGCTGCTGCTTGGCGATATCAACACTTTTCGTAGGTTGGGTTGAGGTACGAAACCCAACAATCTGATTGATATTTTCGACCTTGTCGCTGCCGCTGGGCGTTCATTTATTTTGCG
>TARA_R110001599_G_scaffold328015_6_pt1 | contig 19945 bp, 19 predicted proteins | sample TARA_R110001599 | Tara Oceans TARA_R110001599 (sample SAMEA4398360) | marine metagenome | biome: Polar Biome; feature: [MES] marine water layer (ENVO:01000295) within the mesopelagic zone...; material: water (ENVO:00002006), including particulate matter (ENVO:01000060) such... | reverse complement strand
GATTTCAGCACGTAATAGATTGTCTATTGCATATTTCGGGTTTAATCCATAATTCTTGGAAAGCCTTATTTCAATCTGTTCTTTAGCTTATCAATCAATCCCAATTTCTTTTTCAAACCAGGCCCTGGACTAATACGATAAATAAGGTTTAGTCGATAGTTTCCAGTCCCCAAATTGGCCTTATAGCCATTAACTGCTGCCAAATTCACTTGATTGTAAACATAATTGACATTAAGAGACCACCTATCCGAATTGTATCCTGTAAATCCCCTCATTAAAAAATTAGGCCGGACCGACCAATTACTATTACCTGTTCCATCTTCATAATTGAAATAGGTCCTGCCTATTGATAAACTAGAAGCTGCAGATAGGGTAATAAAAAAATGCTTTTTTATAATCCAGGAATAAGCATAGCCAAAATTGGGGCCTATTTCAAAGTATTTGATCTGATCGAAATTATTAGGAACTGATTGTGAAGGTAGAATACCCAAGGCATTTCTTACCTGACCTCCATAAACTTCCGCGCCGGCCATAAATGAGCCTGCGGATTTTTTTTGCCACTCGTTCTGCAAAAAGGCCGCCCTATAGGAAAACTTATCTCCATTAAATAAGTACTGAACGGAAGCTCCCACCTTTCTAAGTTTCATGTCTGGGAAAATTCTCGATTCATTATTATTATCTAAAGTATTTCCCCTTAATAAATAATAGCCATTATAAAATTGTCCAAAAAAATCTATGACCCAATTTTTAGGATAAGCATGCGCTTGCAAATCAAAATATTTGGAATCTCCACGTTGCTTATCTGGGTTTAAAAACCCGAAACCATAGGCGAGGTTTAATGTCAAGCCTTCGTAAGTAGCACCAAGCCCAATGTTCAAGGTAGAATTCGGTCTATACCAATAACTTTCATCGGCAACCTTTATACCCAAACCTGTATACTTCCTGGACATATAAGTTCTCAGCACTAGTTTATCAGGATAGGTCATATAATATACTGTTGAATCTATTGGCTCCTGCGCTAAAACACTATAATGAAAGGTCAGGGAAATGAGGGTCAATACAAAGACATATTTCATAGGAGCATTTAAATTACATCAATATCGTTGAAAGCAACTTATTCGGAGGATTAAAATGTAACCTACTAGAAAAAAGGGAGGTTAGGAAAAATTAATTCGAAATAACCTCCATTTAATTACTAAAAAAAGAATAAGTATAAAAAGTTGCTTAATCACCCAAAACAAAGGTACGGAATTTTGAGCAAATAAAGCAATGAATTCATCTTAGTATACTTCGATATTTTAAAGAAATAATCACAAATCAAAAAAAATGGCCTTTAAAGAAATCATCTATACTCTCTTAGCAAAAGGTAGGATAATTATGTAAGGACAATTGCATTTGGTTTCTATTAACTGATTTTTCATCCTTTAATACTTGAAATTGAAATGAAAATTGAAAAACCATTCTATAATAAATAGAAACAGCCCCATTATTGGCCCTAGCCGATAATAACCAGTTTAAAACATCCTTGATTATTGGCGGAAATAGATCATTTCCAAGATTAAAATTAAATATTTTGAAATTAATTATTTATTAGAATAATACAATTAATTTCTTAAGGTTTTGGAGCTAAAGGTAAGCGGTTTAGTACATAGAAATTTTATAATTGGTCTAGTTCCATCTATTCCTATTGTCTACACTATTCTATAAAAAACATTACCCGCTGATAGGAAATAACAGGATCATGGCACTCTAGAAATGCTTACCGATTAAACCCGGCTATTACTTATTCCGTGCTTTATTTGAGGAGGTACTTTGTTATATAAACTAACTGTTCCTCGGAGAGGAAATGCGAAAAGTTTAGACCTAAATTTTATCCTTACCTAAAAACCACTTTCGGAAGTAGTATAGTATTGGATTTTTGTATTTGAGCTGCTTCCAAGGCCGGCTACCATGAGGCCTATGCCAAACGGGCAGGTCTGGCAGAATGTAATTATCGAAGCCCAAACTTATTGATTTCTGACTAATATGCGTATCATACCAATCTTTACTATTATCCAGATCAGTGAAATCATATTTCTTTAAAAAGTTCTTACTTATCAAGGTACAGCAAAAACTAAGGCTTCGCGTAGTCTTTGCCGGATCCTTACTCTTTAATTGTTTGAATTTAAGATAAGGAAAATTCACCTTTCCCTCAGCATCTTGTGTTATCGCTCCTACCAAACCTACATTGGGGTTTTCATTGGAGAAATTCACTAGACTTTCCAAGGTATCTGGATTTATCTTAACATCCGATTCGACTACAATTAAAGGCAAGCCAGCTTCTAAGGCTGATTTTTGTGACAGTTGGAGTACTGTCTTATAATTAGGTGATGGATTTGAAGTCACATCTTCCAAATGAATCAGTTTAAAGCCTTTGGCTTTGCTGGCTGTTTCTAATGCAGCTTTAGTTTGATCAGTAGAATAATCATTAAAAACCCAATAATCATAAACTCCTTTGGCGTCAGAAATGGCCTGAACTGTTTCTAAAGTCGCCTCTAAAGCATCTTTTACGGGTGTGACTACAATTGCCTGCATCTTGGAAAAGTAAGAATTATCCCCGGAAAATTCCGGGGATAATATTTAAAAATTAATTCAATTTTGCTAGCACTTCTTTGATTCGCTTAAGCGCTTCTTTCAATTCATCTTCAGAGGCTGCATAAGACAATCTCACTGAATTTGGTGCTCCAAATGCGGCTCCTGTAACCAAGGATACATTTGCCTCTTTAAGCACATAAAGACAAAAATCATCCGCAGTTTCAATTTTCTGATCGCCTGCTGTCTTACCGAAAAAGGCAGAAACATCAGGGAAAAAGTAAAATGCTCCTTCAGGAACATGTGTTTTGATACCTGGTATATCACGCAATAAACCCAAGACCAAGTCTCTTCTTTTAAGATAGGCTGCTGCCATTTCTTCAGTTGGCTTTTGATCACCAATCAAACCCGCAAGGGCTGCACGCTGCGCTATGCCTGTTCCACCTGAGGTAAACTGACCTTGAATTTTCTCACAAGCCTTTGCAATAAACAATGGAGCACAGATGTAACCTACTCGCCATCCAGTCATCGCATAACCTTTAGAAAAACCATTTACAGTAATGGTACGGTCAAACATGCCTGGGAAAGAGGCTATGCTAGCGTGAGAACCTGAGAAATTGATCAACTCATAAATTTCATCGGCTATAACTATAAGGTTTTCCTTGCTCTTGATAACATTAGCAATGGCCTCTAACTCATCCTTGCTGAAAACAGATCCTGACGGATTACATGGTGAGGAATAAATCACAGCTTTGGTCTTATCCGTAATGGCTTCTTCTAATTGACTAGCGGTAGCTTTAAAGTTATTTTCAAGGTTACCCTCTATAAGAACAGGAACACCTCCGGCCAATTTGATCACTTCAGAATAAGATACCCAATAAGGAGAAAAAATGATCACTTCGTCTCCTTCATTAATCAAACACATGAAGATATTGGCAATTGAATGCTTTGCACCTGTAGAAACTACAATGTTTTCTGCTTTGGCTTCAGAAATGTTATTTTGATCCCTTAGTTTTTTGGCAATGGCCTCTCTTAGGTCTTGGTAACCAGCAACTGGAGGATAAGAAAAATATTTCCCTTCATCAATAGCTGCTTTAGCAGCTTCCTGTATGTGTTTAGGCGTTTTAAAATCAGGTTCTCCCAAACTCAAACCGATAATATCGATTCCTTGAGTCTTTAATTCCCTGGCTTTTTTTGCCATAGCCAGCGTAGCTGACTCTTCCATATTGTTAATACGATCAGATAGGATGGAATTCATTTATATTTTATTTAAATTACGTTTGATTATCAGATTAGTAAGACCTATTAACCACCAAATTAATTTATTATGATTGATGACCTTTCTGCCACTTTTTTAATTTTGCAAAAATAAGCATAATGACAACGATTCCTAAATCTTTGACTAGTTTTGAAAAATGTAACTTTTGATAACTAGGATGAATGCATTGGATTTTTAGTCCTAATCACAACATCAAGCCCTATATATTCGTTTTTAAATTGTTATGAAAAAACTCATTTACTTATTTTCTGTAGTGCTGTTTTTTATTATTTCGGTTGGTTTCGGTCAGGAAGAAACCAGTATAACTGAGGTAGACTCATCCGGTGTGGAAGAAAACAGATTACTTCCTACCTCTACCCCTATACTATTGTTCTCTGATGCAGAGGACAATTTGAAGGAAGAAAAAAAGAAGAAAAGGAAGAAAAAGAAAAAGAATTTTCACTTCGGCGAAAAAACCAGTCGGGGTTTAATCAAAAGTAGTTTTAGGGATCAGATTACCTATCAGTTTTTCAATTACACCACTAGGAACAAAAGAGTCGATCCCTATATAAGGGATATTTTTTGGTACGACACCAAAAACAAAGCCATCAAAAATGGCAACTTCGATTCCTCCAAAGGCTATTTGCTTCATGGTCCCTATGAAAAACGAATCGGGGAAAATGTAGTTGAAACTGGTATGTATTTTTACGGCACCAAACATGGTCGATGGATGAGTTTTGATGCAAAAAACATTCTTTTAGACAAAAGGCATTATTCAGAGGGATGGCCCAAGGCCTCAAGAATCACCTATTACAATCGAGGGGAACGGAAAATAGAAAAGTTAACCCCAATAGAATACGATTTGGAAGAAGGTAATTTTTTCCATTTTTACCCTGATGGGCAGGTAGCCGTAGCAGGGGAATACAAATTTGGAGAACGGATAGGAATCTGGACCGAATATTGGCCAAGAGAAAGTGACAAAACCGTGAAGAAAAGAGAAATCCAATACCAAAATGAGGCCCTAAACAATAGCTTTAAACCATTTATAAGGGCTGAATGGGACAAAGAAGGAAATCTTATCTATAGCCGCAATCAATAAAAAGCATCTTCGAAATGTTTAAATGCTATCCCTCCTGATTTATTTCGGTAAACGCCAACTATATCGAATCGGATATCTTTTTTCCAGTCTTTCTCGTATATGTAATGATCGGCAGCTCTAATGATTAGTTGCCTTTTCCTATAATCCACAAATTCTTCCGCATAACCATAACCTGTTCCACTACGAAACTTCACCTCTACAAAGACCAAAATCCCTCCTTTTTCCATTATTAGGTCTATCTCCGCATGCTTGTACCTATAATTAGCAGCAACGAATTCAAAACCATTGGCTACCAACCAATCCTTGGCGAGTATTTCAGCCTCCTTTCCCTTGTCATTGTGTTCAGCCATTGTTTGATATTGACTATATTTGAAAAAAACTACTGTAAAAGGTGAATCAATTTAAAAATAAAAAAGTTATTTTTCGGGATTTAGGCACCAAAGATTATCAGGAATCCTGGGATTATCAGGAAAAACTGTTTGCTCAAACCGTTGAGGTTAAGATTGCTAACAGAAAACTTGACCCAAAGGATGCACAAATCACTGATAACTATCTACTGTTTGTGGAACATCCACATGTTTACACTTTAGGCAAAAGTGGAAAACCAGAAAACCTCCTTTTAGACGAGGTAGGATTAAAGCAATACAAGGCCAGTTATTACCCTATAAACCGAGGAGGAGACATTACCTACCATGGACCGGGACAAATTGTAGGCTACCCTATTCTGGATCTGGATAACTTCTTTACAGATATCCACAAATACCTCAGGTATTTGGAAGAAGCGGTAATTGCAACCCTTAGCGATTATGGAATAGTAGCAGGTAGAATTGAGGGATTCACGGGGGTGTGGCTGGATCATATAGAACAGAAAAATCCTCGGAAAATCTGCGCCTTAGGTGTCAAATCCAGCAGATGGGTAACCATGCACGGTTTTGCATTTAATGTCAATACTGACCTTAATTACTTCAACCATATTATCCCTTGCGGAATCAGTGACAAGGCTGTCACTTCTTTGCAAAAAGAACTGGGTAAAGAAGTAGACATCTCTGAGGTTAAAGAAAGAGTAAGGTTTCATATTGGCAGATTATTCGACATGGAACTACTGATAAGCGAAGAACAAAAATGAAAAAGGACATAAAATTTCACCCCGTGACAGGAGTGAAAATGGCTATAGTAAAAGAAGTCAATGAAAAGGAAGAAAGCTGGGCGGTGTATATAATCAATAAGAACCTTATTGAATTGGAAACACTAATGATCACGGCAAAAGGCTACGGCAATGTAGGCGGAGAAGTAAAAAAAACCTCTGTCTTGCGACACATGATTGAGAAGTTAGAAGCGACGAGTATTGCTAGAGTTGAGGCCATTGACCCGGCATTGTTTAGTTTAAACAATGAATTCTGGGTAAGTTATTATATTCTGGACCAAATATTTGACAAAAAGTTTATATTTGTAGCGGGCAGCGTTCAGGAAAAGCACATGACCTACATTCCTGAACTGGATATGCAAGGGATCTTACATAGCTGAAGCTTATGGCTGATTTTTTTGAACATCTGAATGACATCCTTTTTCTGGATATTGAGACCATCTCCGGAGCAGAAAGCCTGCGGGATTTACCTTCAAGAATGCAAGAGGAATGGACAAAGAAAGCCCAGCAATTACAAAAAACTGACGAAAGAGAAGCTGACGATCTCTATTTTGAAAAGGCAGGCATTTATGCCGAATTTGGTAAGGTCATTTGTATAGGAGTAGGTTACTTTACCTATAAAAAAGCGGAGGACGAACTTATTTACAGGACCAAATCCTACGCCGCATCAACAGAACATGAAACATTATTAGAATTTCGGGACCTCTTAGAGAAAAAAGACTGGATCCTTTGTGCCCACAATGGCAAGGAATTTGACATTCCATACCTCTGCAGGAGAATGCTTGTCAACAAATTACCACTTCCAGACGTTTTGCAGCTTTCAGGGAAGAAGCCTTGGGAGATTAAACATATAGACACACTGGACCTGTGGAAATTTGGGGATTATAAACATTACACCCGCCTGGATTTATTGGCAGCAATTTTTGATATCCCCAGTTCAAAAGAAGGAATAGACGGAAGCATGGTTAACTCCGTATACTACAAAGAAAACGATCTTGACAATATTCGTAAATATTGCTTGAGAGATGTAGAAGTAACCGCCAGAATATACCTGGCTTATCAGGGATTACCTGGAGACCTGTCGTTCCAAATCATCAATTTGGATAGTTCGGCAGAATAAGCATCACAACATAAGGAAGGTCAATAAATTAGAATAAATATCCTTACCTTTATAATTATAATATATTTTTATGGGAAGAAATTCAGGAAGAAAAAAATCAGGATTTAAAAGCAAGGGCAATAAGCCCACAGATTTAGAGCATTTAAAATTAAAAATAGCGCAATTTTTTGACAATAATTTCGGTGAGGATTTCGCTGAAAAGCAACTCATCAAAAAACTAGTACTGCGGGATGCAGCTACCAAAAAACTTTTAAGCCCAGCCCTCCAGGAATTGGTAGATGAAGGCAGGATATCACGTAACCCAAGAAACCATTACTCTTCAGCGGCTGATCCAGAATTCGTTATTGGAGAAGTAGATTTCGTCAATGCACGGTTTGCATTTGTGATACCTAATAATCATGAGAAAAAAGAAGACGATATCATGGTCAAAGAAGCAGATCTAAAATCTGCACTTGATGGCGACAAAGTCAGGGTAATGATTTTACCCAAAAAAGGAAGAGGAAACCGCAGAGAAGGAAAAGTCTTGGAAATTCTAGAACGTAGCAGAGACGAATTTGTAGGCCGTATAGAAATCTCCCCCCGATTTGCATTTGTAGTGCCTGACTTTAAGAAGATGCACCATGATATCTTCGTAAAAAAATCAGATCTCGCTGGTGCACAGCATAACCAAAAAGTAGTAGTAAAACTCACTGACTGGAGTGAGGGTGATAAGAGTCCTACTGGAAAAATCATACATGTTTTAGGTAAAGCAGGGGACCATGAAGTGGAGATTCATTCCATTATGGCTGAATTCGGACTTCCTTTTGATTATCCGGAGGAGATAGAAGCAGAAGCTGAAACCATACCTGATACCATCTCGGAGGCCGAGATAAAAAGAAGAAAAGACTTTAGAGATATCGATACATTCACCATTGACCCTGCAGATGCAAAGGACTTTGATGATGCAATTTCATTTCGCTATTTAGAAAATGGCAACATGGAAATAGGCGTGCATATTGCCGATGTAACGCATTATGTCACCCCGAAAACCTTGATGGAAAAAGAGGCCTATGACAGGGCTACCTCTGTTTATTTGGTAGACAGAACCATCCCAATGCTTCCAGAACGCTTGAGTAATGGACTGTGTTCATTGCGCCCTAATGAGGACAAGCTCACCTTCTCTTGTGTGTTCGAAATAACCGATCAGGCCGAGGTAAAGGATTTCTGGATAGGCCGAACGGTTATCCATTCCAATAGGCGATTCAGCTACGAAGAAGCCCAGGAGAATATGGATTCAGAATCTGGTGATTATGCCAAAGATTTGTTAAAAATCAATTCCATGGCAAAATTACTTCGTAAGGAGCGATTCAAAAAAGGAGCGATCAATTTCGAAACAGTTGAGGTAAAATTCCAACTCAATGAATCAGGTACACCTGTAGGTCTTATTATAAAAGAGCGAAAGGATGTACATAAGTTGATCGAAGAGTTCATGCTTTTGGCCAATAAAACCGTAGCAACCTATATTTTTAACAAAAATAAGGGCAAAAGTACCTTCATTTATCGCGTTCATGATTATCCTGACCTTGAAAAACTAGCCACATTTGCTAATTTCGCCACCAAATTCGGCCATGAAGTAAAAGTGACTGACGAAAAGAAAGTGTCCAATAGTCTGAACAAACTAATGGAAGAGATCGTTGGTAAGCCAGAACAGAACATTTTGGAACAGTTAGCCATAAGAACCATGGCCAAGGCAAAATACACAACTGAACCAAAGCTTCATTTCGGCTTGGCATTTGACCACTACACCCATTTTACCTCTCCAATCAGAAGGTATCCTGACATGATGGTGCATCGGCTTCTTCAACATTACCTGGACGGTGGTAAACCACCTGAAACCCAGGCTTGGGAAGAAAAATGTTTGCATTCTTCAGAGAGAGAAAAAAGAGCTGCTGATGCTGAAAGGGCAAGTATCAAGTACAAGCAGGTTGAGTACATGAAATTGGCAGAAGACAAGGACTATGCAGGCATAGTCACCGGAGTCACCGAATGGGGAGTTTATGTTGAAATTTCTGAAACAAAATGCGAAGGCATGGTTAAAGTCCAGGATCTGAAAGATGATTACTATGACTTTGATGACAAGAACATGCGGCTTATTGGATCCAAAAATAAAAGAATGATTACCCTGGGTGACAAAGTACAGGTCAGAGTAACACGCACTGACATCGATAGAAGAACGATTGATTTGGAATTTGCAAGCAATGATAAATGACAACAAGCTGGAGGATATTAGAATTTCCCTCGAGCAACATATAAAAGAATTAGAATTGAAAGGTAACCCTCCGGAACTATACGATCCGATAACTTACCTTATGGGTTTGGGGGGGAAACGAATACGACCATTACTAACCTTGCTGGCTTACGGTTTGTACAAGGAGGATTACCAAAAAGTACTTACTCCTGCTGCCGCCATTGAAGTTTTTCACAATTTCACACTCATGCATGACGACATCATGGACAATGCACCTCTTCGTAGAGGAAAGGCGACCGTCCATGAAAAATGGGATGACAATACTGCTATTTTGTCTGGAGACGTAATGCTGGTCAAGGCCTATGATTTATTCCTGTCCATAACACCTGAATACTTGAAGGAAAGCCTTCAACTCTTTAGCAAAACCGCTGCGGAGGTTTGTGAGGGACAGCAAATGGATATGAATTTTGAAAACAGGGAATTCGTAAGTGAAGCAGAATACCTAAACATGATACGTTTGAAAACGGCTGTATTATTGGGCTTTTCCCTGCAATTGGGTGCTGTTCTAGCTGGTGCCTCGAAAGAGGATTCCAATCACTTATACGATTTTGGAGTAAATATAGGCGTCGCTTTTCAGTTAAAAGACGACCTGCTGGATGTCTATGCCGACAAAGAGAAATTTGGCAAGCAAGTCGGTGGGGACATTTTGGCCAATAAAAAAACCTACCTCTTGGTAAAAGCCAATGAATTGGCTGAAGGTTCGGTAAACGAAAACCTACAGAAATGGATTAATTCTACATCCTTCAATCCAGAAGAAAAAGTAAAAGCTGTAACAAGCATATATGACCAACTTCAAATAAAGGAAAAGACCTTGGAGTTAATGGACGACTATTTCGAAAGAGGTTTCAACCAACTTTCCAGCCTTCAGGTAAAAAATACTGCTGGATTGCAACTCCTTCAAAATCTAACACACAACCTGGCCAACAGGGAAAAATAAAATCATGGATTTATCTTTAACGTTAATAATTATTATCATTACCTGTCTGGTATCCTATTATGGATGGAAAAACCCTGATTTTATAAACAAACAATTGTTTACGCCTTACCTCATCAAGAGAGAAGGCTCTTACGGTCGGTTTTTATTTTCTGGCTTTATTCACAAAGATGGTACGCATTTGTTATTTAACATGTTTACCTTCTATTTCTTCGGAAATGTGGTAGAATCTTACCTCACATATGTATTTGGTTTTGAATTAGGCTTAGTCGCCTTTATTGTCTTTTACCTCTTGGCAATTGTCATTGCCGACATACCAACCTATCTAAAGGAACAAGACAACCCCGGATACCACGCCTTAGGGGCCTCAGGAGGCACTTCGGCTACTGTGTTTGCTAGCATAATCTTGATGCCACTCTCTGATATTTGTATCTTCGGCATCTTTTGTCTTCCCGGATTTATTTTGGGATTGCTCTTTTTAGGATATGCTTTTTATAAAGGCAGGACAGGTGGTGATAACATTAACCATGACGCCCATTTTTATGGTGCAGTGTTTGGAATTGCTGTGATCGTATTAATCTCTCCAGAAAATGGATTGCGATTTTGGGAACAAATAAAAAGCTTCAGCCTTTTTTAAGACTGAAGCTTTTATCTACGCTTTTGCTTTTTTCAATTGTCTAACCAATTTATCCACTACTTCCTTTAGCAAAGGAATCCAGTGTTCTCCCTTTTCTTCGGCAAATACATCCGGACCGGGTATTCCAACGCGCATCCCTACCACGCTAACAGCGTTGCCTCCACTTCCCTCTGTTTTAAAATAAACATCTACAGCATTGATGTTTTGGGTGAATTTTGAGAGTTTGTCTATTGAAGACCTTATTTCTTCTTGAACGGAAGTATTGATTTCAATATTGACTGACTGAACATCAATCTTAATTCCATTGTAGTTTTCTGTGAAGTTCATTTTCAAAATCGTTTAACTCCATCTATTCGGAGAGGTGAAAATTATTACTACGAATATCTTAAAACTAAGGAATAAAAAAAAGGTCATCCGTTAGAATGACCTTTAAATAATAAATTTCTATAAGAAGAAGTATCTTAAGCTTCCGCTGGAATTACTCCTACTACTGATTTACCATCGTGCTTTTTAGTGAAAGCAACTTTACCAGGAACCAAAGCAAAGATTGTATGGTCTTTACCCAATCCAACATTAACGCCAGGATGGTGTTTAGTACCTCTTTGTCTTACAATGATATTACCAGCGATAACTGATTCACCACCAAATTTCTTTACACCAAGTCTCTTACTTTCAGACTCTCTACCGTTTCTAGAACTACCTACACCTTTCTTATGTGCCATAACTTATTATTATTTAAGGTTGCAACCCGAAGGATTACAGTGTGATATTTTCGATTACTATTTTTGTGAATTGCTGACGGTGACCGTTTTTCTTTTTGTAACCTTTTCTTCTTTTTTTCTTGAAGACGATTACTTTGTCACCTTTTACATGATCAAGGATTTTCCCTGATACCTTGGCGCCAGATAATAAGGGCGCTCCAATCGAGACAGTGCCATTGTCTTCTGCCAAAAGCACTTGATCGAATTCTACGGAAGCGTCAACTTCACCTTGCATTTTTGGTGCAAAGATTTGTTGATCTTTTGTTACTTTGAACTGCTTACCGGAAATGTTAACTATTGCGTACATAATGGTTTGATATAATTCAATTATCAAAATGAGGTGCAAATATAAGAAAAATTACCAAATAGATAAACTAATCCTCCAATATTAATTTCAATATTTACACCCAAAACCCCAGAAACTCAATTTAATCCAACGCCATCTTCAAAAATCCAGCCCTATTCGCCATTTATAAGGGTTTGAAATTAAATTTTCTCATTTACACAATTGATCAACAGTATCTTACAACAGAATACTCACGAAAAAAAAACTAGATTTTTGACCGATAGTCAAAAAAATGGCCATTTTTGGCCCATTTTAAATATTTTAAAATTATTTAAAAAAAGTTGACCTAGCATATATGATCCATTTAGATTAAATCTTTACTTCAGTTCAAATTTCCTAACTCACTTTATATTAACTATTTATAATCTATTGACCAGCGTTCAACTTTTTAGGGTTTTTAGCTAAATCGGGCTTTACTTTTTCATTTTTCTTGCCCATATTTGTTAAGGCATTCGTACCTAATTAGTCTAATAGCCTTTCATATAGACACTAACAAGAAATACGGTACACAGCAATAATTAATTTTTACTCAGATAAAACCATTTCTACTAATGAAGCCAGAGCCAATATTAGAACAGGGAGACAACAGCAGATTTGTATTATTCCCCATCCAACATGATGACATTTGGGAGTATTATAAGATGGCTGAGGCAAGTTTTTGGACTGCTGAAGAGATAGATTTAGGTCAAGACCTTAATGACTGGAAGAATCTAAGTGATGGAGAACGACATTTCATTTCTCATGTTTTGGCATTTTTTGCTGCAAGTGATGGAATTGTCAATGAAAATCTAGCAGAACATTTCGTAGCAGAAGTACAATACACAGAAGCAAAGTTTTTTTATGGTTTCCAGATAGCAATGGAAAACATCCATAGTGAAACCTATAGCTTATTAATAGACACTTATATCAAAAATGCAGACGAACGTGATCATCTATTCAATGCAATAGAACACCTAGACTGTGTTAAGAAGAAAGCGGAGTGGGCATTGCGTTGGATAGACAAAGGGAATTTTATGGAACGACTAGTTGCTTTTGCAGCAGTTGAAGGCATATTCTTCTCTGGCTCATTTTGCTCAATCTTCTGGTTGAAAAAAAGAGGCCTAATGCCTGGTTTGACTTTTTCTAACGAGTTAATCTCCAGAGATGAAGGACTACACTGCGATTTTGCTTGCCATCTATACACCAAGCATTTGGTCAATAAATTGCCGCAGGAGCAGGTTACAGAAATCATCAAAGATGCTGTAGAAATAGAAAAAGAATTTGTAACAGACGCATTGCCTGTAAGACTTATTGGCATGAATTCTGAATTAATGTGCCAATACATTGAATTTGTAGCAGACAGGCTGCTACTTGAATTGGGATGTTCTAAAGTTTGGAACAGCAAGAACCCGTTTGATTTTATGGACATGATTTCTTTAGAAGGAAAAACCAATTTCTTCGAAAAACGTGTGGGTGATTATCAAAAAGCAGGGGTTATGAAAAACAAGGACGATTCTTCCTCCTCAGACAAATTTTCTGTAGAAGAGGACTTTTAATCATTTTTTAACCATTATAATCATCAGTTAGGTATGTTAGTAATAAAAAGAGACGGTAGAAGAGAATCCGTCAGATTTGACAAAATCACAACAAGAATAGAAAACCTTTGCTACGGGTTGGATGCACGCTACATCCACCCTATCGAAGTTGCAAAAAAAGTAATTGATGGGCTTTATGATGGGGTAACAACCACAGAGCTTGACAATCTCGCTGCTGAGGTATGTGCCTCCCTGACAGTAATACATCCTGAATACGCAATTCTTGCTGCAAGAATCGCTATTTCAAACCTACACAAGACTACAAGTAAGTCGTTTTCAAATACCATGAAACGACTATATACCTACATCAATCCAAAAACTGATGAGAATGCAGCACTGATTGCTCCTGACGTCTATGGAATTATTAAAAAACATGCTGCCAAACTAGATGAGGTAATTGACTATACCAGGGATTTTGATTACGATTTCTTTGGTTTCAAAACCCTAGAAAGAAGTTATCTTATTAAACTTGACGGTAAAGTTGTAGAGAGACCACAGCACATGCTTATGCGGGTCTCTATAGGTATCCACAAAGAAGACATAGAGTCAGCAATTGACACCTACCACCTTTTGTCTCAGAAATGGTTTACACACGCTACACCTACCCTATTTAATGCAGGTACGCCTAAGCCACAACTGTCTTCTTGTTTCCTACTTACAATGAAGGACGACAGTATTGATGGAATTTATGACACATTAAAACAATGTGCTAAAATTTCTCAATCTGCAGGAGGTATAGGCCTTTCTATCCATAACGTAAGGGCTAAAGGCTCTTATATCAGGGGTACCAATGGAGTGTCTAATGGGATTGTCCCAATGTTGAGAAACTTTGACATGACCGCCAGGTATGTAGATCAAGGTGGAGGGAAAAGAAAAGGCAGCTTTGCCATTTACTTGGAACCTTGGCATGCTGACATCAAGGACTTTCTTGACCTTAAGAAAAACCACGGTAAAGATGAACTCCGTGCAAGAGACTTGTTTTATGCTGTATGGGTTTCTGACTTATTCATGAAACGTGTAGAGGCCAATGAAGACTGGTCTTTGTTCTGCCCTCACGAAGCACCTGGATTGGCAGATTGCTATGGTGATGAGTTTGAAAGACTCTATGAAAAATATGAAAAAGAAGGACGTGCGCGTGAAACTATAAAAGCACAGGAGCTTTGGTTTGAGATTTTGGAATCCCAAATCGAAACTGGTACCCCATACATTCTTTATAAAGATGCTGCCAACAGTAAGTCCAACCAAAAGAACCTTGGTACCATCAAGTCTTCCAACTTGTGTACAGAAATCATGGAGTATACTTCTCCAGATGAGGTGGCTGTTTGTAACCTGGCTTCTATTGCACTTCCTAAATATGTCACTACAGGAAAAGACGGTAAAAAATATTTTGATCATAAGAAACTTTATGAGGTAACTAAAGTGGTTACCAAAAACCTTAATAAAGTAATTGATGTCAACTATTACCCTGTACCAGAAGCCCGAAAATCTAACTTCAGGCACAGACCTGTTGGATTAGGTATTCAAGGACTGGCGGATACTTTCATTCTTTTGAGAATGCCTTTCGACTCTGATGAAGCCAAAGGGCTCAACGAAGATATCTTTGAAACCATCTATTTTGCAGCAATGGAGACATCCATGGAACTTGCAAAAGTCAATGGCACTTATGAAACCTATGAAGGATCTCCAGTGTCAAAAGGTATATTCCAGTTTGATATGTGGGGTGTAACTCCAAAATCTGGACGTTGGAACTGGTCAGAACTCAAAGAAAAAGTAAACAAGTATGGGGTAAGGAATTCACTTTTAGTGGCTCCAATGCCGACAGCCTCCACCTCCCAAATCTTGGGTAATAATGAGTGCTTTGAACCATATACTAGTAATATCTACACTCGTAGAACCTTATCAGGTGAGTTCGTTGTAGTCAACAAACACCTAATGAAAGACTTGATCAGATTGGGTCTTTGGACGGATGGAATGAAAAACAGACTGATCGCTGCCAATGGCTCCGTTCAAAATATGCCTGACATCCCTCAAAACCTAAAAGACCTCTACAAAACAGTGTGGGAAATCTCTCAAAAGGTAATTATAGACATGGCTGCCGATAGAGGTGCTTATGTATGTCAGTCACAAAGCATGAACTTGTTCTTACAAGAGCCTAACTTTGGAAAATTAACCTCTATGCATTTCTATGCATGGAAAAAAGGTCTTAAAACTGGTATTTATTACTTGCGTTCTAAAGCAGCAAGTAGCGCCATTCAGTTTACAGTAGACAAATCTCAATTGAATGGAGATAAGCCTGAAGCTGTAGATTTGGATAGCAAAAAACAACAACAAGAAGCCATTATATGCTCCTTGGATAATCCAGACGAATGTGAAGCTTGTGGTAGTTGATCCACAAATATAAAATTGCATAAAAAAGCAACTGTCCTTTCGGCAGTTGCTTTTTTTTTGACTAAGACCAAAATCATTTAGGATACACAATATTGACTTTATCAGGTCCTGAAATTTCACTCTTCACTGTGCCATCACTCTGCTTTTTATGCTTGACATTAACCAAACCATAAGGAGTGGGGAATGTTCCTTCCACCCATTCCAAATCTCCCAAATGCGGATCAATTAGAATGGTCTTTGATCCCGGGTCCAAAACATGGACACCAAGCACATGTCTACTCATCCACGCAGTAGGACCAGAAGCCCAGCCATGACTCAAGTTATGACGGAGTTTATCATAGCTGTAGCCTCCATAGCTTGCATGTACGTCCACTTTATCATCAGGGACGAAATCATCAATTCTTGCAGCATTTTCCAACCACTTGATATTAAAATCTTCCCAAAAAGTAGTTGCACCGAGGTCAATCATCGCGCCCCAATACTCTCTAATATTTTCAATCGCTCCTTGGTAATCACCAGCCTTGGCCTTGGCTTCCAGCATATAATACCCATAAAAAGTAGAAAAATCAGCCACGCCATTTTTGGAAATCACTTGGCGATTGGCTTTAGAAGGATCCATTATACCAGTTAATGACATTAGGGAAGCAGCTTGCTTAGACCCTGCATGATCAGGATGGTAAGTTCTCAGTCTCGTGGCCATAGCCTTTGCCTCTTTGGCCATTTCATCATTTTCCAATACAGTATAAATCTCACCAGAAGCATCAAAAGCCCAAATCAACATGGATTGTAAGCCGGCATGAATGGCTTCAGGGTTTTCACTTGATGGCCAATCTAGAAAACGGGTACCATCCAATTTTTCTTTATTGCCTTCCACCCTACTTGCCATGTGCCTGGTAAGTTTAATCAAATAGTCTTCTTGGGCTTTTAAATAGTCCTTGTCCCCATGATGCCGGTACCAGTCACGGTGAATAATAATCCACCACATAGAATAAGTACTGATCCCGTTCATCCATTCAGGCATAGGTGTAATGTCACGGATCAGGTCAAGACTTTTAGGAACCACCTCATTGTATCCAAAGACTGCATTAATCGTTGAAACCTCAGGGTGCAAATCTCCTACCCATACCAAACGATCTCTTTTTATCCCATCCCAAAGGTACTCTTGCATGTTCATGTGAACCGTATAAGCTCCCATGTCCCAAATCTTATTCAAACGTTCATCATTACTCTTAAAACTTCCCAGATAAGGAATATCTCTGTAGACCAATATGGCATTGGCTTCCTTTAGCAGTAACTCTTTGTTAGGGTCTACCAAGTCTATCCTTGCATATCGGAATCCCGAATTACCAACTTCAAGTTTCCCAAGCCATGGAAGGGAAACAATAAAATCACGCATAGCATGGTCATTTGTAGCCCCATGTATGGTATCAATGGATGACATTGCTTCAGTAACCGACTCTCCCAATCTTATCCGCACACGTACGGGATCTTTTGATCCTATCATACCCGTCACCAATTGAATCCCTCCATGCAGGTTGACACCAAAATCCAACAAGATCCCCGGTTTTTCAGTTTCAGTACTTTTCATGACCAAAAAGTCTTGCTTATTGGTAAGAATGGCCTGGCCAATTGGTTGGTTAAGGAGATGATTTTCGTTCTTTATTAAAGCAGTGTTTTCGGTGGATTTCCAGAATATTTTTACCGGGGCAATGTATTTCCGCGTTCGGGAATCATCGGCTACTTTATAGTCCCTGCCATTGTTAAATGCCGGTGGCAATTGAGCAAAGGCATTGGAACAGATTGCGAAAAACAGTAATATTGAAAAAAGTGGCCTTACAGCGCTTTGCATAAAACTCATTTGGATAGTCATTTTGGTTAATCAACCAAGATAAAACTATTTAGTCAAATACCTGTCCTGTGCGTACCTGCTCAATTGCTGTCTTATTCTTCATTTTCCTGCTTTTAAATAAGCTAATCTACACCCAACTGAATTAATTCAGTATCTATTTTTTTGTTCCACCTCTCTTGAGCTGAGGCATTGGTTCCATTGGAAGTTTGATTGTCATAAGCTTCTTGCATGCGGTTCATTTCTCTAAAAGCTTCCAGGTAATGAAAGGAAATCTTCCGTTCATAATTATGAGGCTCGAGTTCAAGGTTCGCTAATGTGTTTTTGAGACGCTCAATAATTATCTTCGTTATATCAAAATGCCTTTGTTCATGATTAAGTCCATAGCTGTTGTTTCCTGACCTCACCCAGGAAGAACTTTTCAACATGTAGGTTTTAAAGACTAAATCTACTAGCAACACACCATTTTCCATACTGCTATTCAACTCATAGCCTATACTTGCAAAAATGGATGCCGCATAATTATTGAAACCTGGTCTACCAGTGAAATCTTTCCAGGTCAAGGGCCTATCGGTAGCATAAAAAACAGTATCACTCACATTCGAACGGACATAATCCCTCATCTTTAGTCGCACCTCTTGGGCCAGAAGATTGTTATTTGGCGCATCTTTCTCTATCCAATCATCAAAATATTTCATGGCCAAATTCACCGATCGCTTTAAGAATGGCTCCAATAAGTGAAACTGTCGTACCCCTCTTTGGTAACTTATACCTCCTTGAAACCCCAACAAATCAACCAATTCATCCCCTCTTTCCAAAGCAAATTCAAAGTCCAAATGAATGTCACCTTCTACTACCCCAGTTTTAGCATTCAGAATGTTTTCAATTATTTTGACATCCTTAATTTTTACTACAACAGGGCGAGACTCTTTCTTCCCAGGATAAGCTCCCAATATATATTGCTCCAAAGCAGGTATAGTGCCTCCTTCAAGATTTACCGTCCGCAGATTACTGCCACTTTTAACATCCGGCACCAGAAACGCAGTAGGGTTAAGGTCCTTTCTCTCATCAATAATCCTTGAGATATAATATTCATCTGGACTAAATATCTGAGAAACCATCCTCAATGGTATAGGATCAAGACTAAGTCGTTGTGAAAAAACATAATTAACAGGCAACAACAACCCTAGCACAACAAAAAACAGCTTGGCATAAATTGAGAAAATCACCTTATATAACAATTGAGGTATCATTGGAAAATTAGCTATAATAGCTTTAACAGGTTTAACCTGTCTGAGGTTTTGCTTAAATGGGGTAAAGTATAAGGAAATAATTAAATTTTATTTACACCCTTTTCTCCTCAAAGCAATGGCTAATATCTACTTTTTTGAAGATTTGGCTTTCTCATTGTAATCCAGGCAAAGGTCAATCCAATAAGCTATTTCTCTTTTTGTTGTGATGGCTTCAGCACTTACGTAACAATAACCTTTGTACACCCTCCCTTTCATAACCATGGATTGGAACCCATTTACTTCAGCTACCTCTTCCACTAATTCGGGGTCATATCTACACATAAGCTTTGTACCACTTACATTCACGCACATTTTTTCATTGACCAAAAAAGCCAGGCCTCCAAACATGGCTTTTTCCTCCACTTCCAATTGTCCTACTTCGAAAAGATATTCACGAACCCTATCTGCAAGCCTTTCATCATATGCCATTGTTATACCGTTTAGCTGAAACTCAAAATACCAAATTAATACCGCTAATGATAGCGTCTATAAAAGGAATTTTGAAGGGCTTGCAATATAATAATGGTTAATATCCCCTTGGATAATTTTCACTATAAACCATTAAGCCTAATATTTTGAAGGAAAAATCTGGAATTACATGGCTAATACAGTTACTTTTAAAAGATAATTGTCTCAATAAAGGCAAACCATACGCTCCAAAATGACTGTTTGATTTAACCCGGATTAT
>TARA_R110001599_G_scaffold69051_4_pt1 | contig 19992 bp, 22 predicted proteins | sample TARA_R110001599 | Tara Oceans TARA_R110001599 (sample SAMEA4398360) | marine metagenome | biome: Polar Biome; feature: [MES] marine water layer (ENVO:01000295) within the mesopelagic zone...; material: water (ENVO:00002006), including particulate matter (ENVO:01000060) such as...... | reverse complement strand
CGGCCAGCCGGTCGAGCATGTCGAGCTGACGCATGAGCGCCGCGAGCTGCGCATGCTCGGAATCCGTATCAGCGGCGAACGCGCTTGGCGTGACCAGCAGCAGGCAGGCCAGGGCTGGAGCCAGCGCGCGCCACCGGACGAATGCTGTGTTGGTCGTCGTGCCCATCGCGCGATCCGAAAGTTGTATCGATGGCGTGATGCTGCGGCGAGAAGGGATGCGTTTCCGCAATCAATAAGAACGGCCGATCCACCGCATTCCTTGGGCGCATCGCACGCGAACGCTAGAGGTACTTTTTGAAGCTCCCTGCCGCGATGTCCACGGCCACGCCCAGCAGGACGGCGCTGGGCAGCAGGATCAGCAACGGACTTACGCTCACCGGCAGTGCCAGGTAGACCGCCCAGGGCAGCACCACCAGCGGCATCAGGCTTGCCTTGGCCCGGTGATAGACGAAGCCGGATTCGCGCCCCGCGCCGAAGCGGCGGATGTCCCGGCGCACCAGGCCGTCCACGAGGCCCGTGAATGCCGCCATGAGGAACAGCGGCAGCATCATGCACAGCACCAGCAGGCGCACGAGGAACACCAGCACCGTGTACGCCGCCGCGATCAGATAGCTTTCCAGGTGGACGTAGACTTGGCTCAGGTAGTAGCGGAAATCCTTGACGTGGCCACGGCTGCCGGCGCTGGCCTGTGCGGCAGCGTTCTGCACCCACTCCAATAGCCCGGTCTTGAGGAAGACCCACTCATACGCCCACTCGACCACCCGATGGGCGGTGCGCCCCGGTTCCTGCACCACCACGCTGCGCGTGAAGTGGGTCGATAGCTGGTCCAGCTCGTAGGCCACCATGTCTTGCGCATGCCGCCATCCCTGTTCCGGCCAGAACAGGTGCATGCCGATCCACTCGATCAGGATGCACAGCAGCAGCGATCCGCACAGCACGCCGAAGAAGCGAAACGGCAAGGTGACAAGGCTGGCGAGAAAACCTCGTTGGCGTACCTGCTGGTGCTGCGCCGCGACGGCCGGATCGCTCATGCCATTTCACCTTCGCCGGCATCGGCGACGGCCATTCGCTTGAAGTCGTCGATCAGGTCTTCCGGCAGTGCTTCGCGTTGCAGCGCCGGCAGGCTCTGGCTTTCCCACCAGTCGCCGGCATCGACGTAGTGCTGACGCATGTAGCCGGCCAGCTCCTGCAAATCCTTGGGCATGGCCTCGTCGGCGTCGGGCGCGGGCAGCGGCATGCGGATTTTCCACAGGTTGCCGCCTTCGAGCAGTGCGAATGCCTGCCCCTTCGGCAGATTGACCACGTGTGCCGGCTCGATCAGCGGCACGCTGGTGGTGGTGATGCGGTCCTGCGTGTTGGACGTGAACGCGGTCTGCCCCTGGGGATCGGAGGTATCTGTCGCGCCGCTGACGACCGAGGTGGTGTAGATCTCGACCTTGGGCAACTGGCGGGTCAGCAGTTCGGCGGTGATCGTCTCCCGCACACGCAGCATGAACAAGTTGTTGAAGTTGCCGATGACCTGGCCGGCCTTGGCGCGGTTGCCGATGCGCGCCTCGATGTCGCTGAGCGTTTGCGTGTAGGCCGTCACCTGCACGCCCGCGCCGCCGCCCTTGTTCACCATGGGAATGAATTCATCCCCCATGAGTTCGTTGAACTCGTCGGCATGGACGTTGATCGGCACCTTCACACTGGCCGCCGCACCGGGCAGGCCGTCGTCGATACCGAACTTGTAGATGTGCCCGGCGACCGATACCAGGTCGGAGAACATCGAGTTGCCCACAGCCGCAGCGACCTCGGCGTCCGACAGCGCATCCAGGCCGACGTAGACCACGGCGCGTTTGCGGATGATCTGCATCCAGTCGAAGATCGGCCGCGGATCATCGAGATCGGCATAGTTCGGCGCCAGCAGTTGCGCGATCTTACCGGTGGTCAGCTTCTCCAGCAGCGGCAGCAGCGAGGCGACGATCTTGTCGAAGTAGGTGCGGTCGTAGCGCACCGCCGAACGCAGGCCGTCGAGCACCGGGTCGTAGATGCGCACCTGCGACAGATACTGCTCGATCGCCACCACGCGCTTTTCCCGCCCGATCATGTGACGGGGAATGTTCTTGTCGTTCAGCCTGCCTTCGAGCTGGACGATGACCTCCCAGGCCTTCGGTTCGGCCTTGGCGAAAAAGTGCTGCGCGTATTCGATGAACAACGCATCGATGTTGACGACGTGGCGCTGGATCAGCAGGTAGTCCGGGCGTCGTCCCAATTCCACCAGGGCACGCGCGATGATGTTCACGAAACGCCAGGCGAACTCGCGAAACGCGGCGCTGTTGCCTTCGCCGGAGAGCTGGCCGGCGATGCGCGTGGCGACCTCCGAAATTCGTCCGAAGCGGCCCACCGCGTTGTAGCGCGCGGAAATGTCCGGCCAGCCGAGATGAAAGCAATAGAACTCCCCTGCGCGTCCGGCGCGCTGGGCCTCCACGTACATTCTTTTCAACAGGTCCGCGTCGCCCTTGGGGTCGAAGACGATCACGACCTCGTGTTCGCCATTGACCTTGCGGCGGATGTCCTGGGTGATGAACAGTTCGGCCAACCGGGTTTTGCCGACACGGGTGGTGCCGAGCACCAGCGTATGGCCGACACGCTCGCCCAGCGGCAGCGACACATCGACCTCGTGCGGTTCAATGCCGTGCAACCGTGGCAGGCCGCCGACCGGCGGCAGTGGCCGCACCGGGTTCAAGGGGTTGTCCCACGCCGTCACGCGGGTCAGCAGAGGCAGCGGGAAAGGCGCGAACTCCAATCGCTCCTCCAGCCGGCGCACGGATCGGTAGAGCGGTGTCAGCTCGACGTAGTGGCGAAACTCCGGCCGGTATGTCTGCATCAACCTGTGGGTGTGGCGCTGATCCCAGCGAAAACCCCGGCCCACGAACAGACGATGCTGGCTCACCGGCACGTCGCGGCTGGCCATCACGTAGCGCGGCATGCGGCGGATGTTGCGGCGATAGCGCAGAATCGCCCAGGCTTCGTAGAAGCGGATGGTGCCGAAGGTCAGAAAGGCCAGCGCACCGGCCAGGCCCACCAGCGGGCTCAGTGCCAGCGACCAGGGGGCGGCGAGGCAGAGAACGGCGGCGCCGAGGCAGACCGCGACGGTGTAAAGCTCGACCGCCGGACGCAGCAGGACTTCCACCGAATGCGGCTGGGCCATATCACTGCTCGATTCCCGTGGCGGTGATGAGCGCGGGGTAGTGGCGGATGCCGAGTCGTCGGGCCAGGTCGTCGGCGGAGACCGGGGACAGGATCAGTTCCGGTGCCAGGCGTCGCAGGGCATCCAGCGTGGCCTGGGACTTGACGTTGACCACGAGGCCGACCGCGCCCAGTTTGCGCAAGACTTCTACGCGCTGGCGCAGCCAGGCGCGTGAGCGTTTGTCATCACCGACGAGGAACAGCGGGCGCAGCCCCGGCACCTCGATCACCCGACGCTCCACCGTGCCCGGCGTCAGCAGCGTCGAACGCACTGGCAGCATGTCGGCCTCGCTGTGGCGTTCCGCCGGCGGCGGCACCTCGATATGCGGTGGCGGTAGTGCCTGGCGAGGGTTTCGGGGCTGGAGGTCCAGCGCCTGGTAGTAGGGCAAGGCGGACGCGCCGCCCCGATCCTCGACGACGACAAGGGTCTGGTCGGCGGCATGGGCAGTGAGAGCCAGCAGACCCAGCAGAGGCAGTACGCACAGGCGGATGTTCATGGTCGATGACTCCTCGATGCTATGGATGGAACCGGGCTGCCCTGCACACGCGCCAGATGTTTTTGAACGCTGTGGCGGTAGCGGGCTGCCGGTGCGCCACCGGCGGGGCGGTGATAGCGGCCGATGGCGAGCAGCCAGTCATCGCCGGGCCTGTGATGTTCGCGCAGGATCGCGGCGGCGACCGCGAGATTCCGGTATGGGTCCAGCAGTTCGCAGGGGTGATCGAAACGATGCGCCTGGTAGCCGACGTTGATCTGCCCCAGACCAACGTCGATGCGCGTCGCCGGCACCTCCCGCAGCGCGCGCCGGAGGTTCGCGCAGGCGGCCTCGCGGGTCTGGAACCGGCGTGCCTGGCCGGCGACATTCAAGGTCCAGGGCCACGGGGTTCGCCGCCCGCGCAGCGCGATGCCGCTTTCCTGCAAGGCCACGGCGTACAACACCGCCGAGGGAATGCCGGCGTCGTGCGCGGCCAGTTGATAGGCCGGCGGCGGAATCTCCCGCGCCAGGGCGGGCGCGGTCCAGGCGGTGAGACAGAGCAGGCACAGGACGCCTGTCCGGCAAAGGCTCACTGACGCAGCCATTGCCCGTTGACCTCGCGCACGACGGCCGGCAGCTCGCCCGGCACACCGATCGATAGCCACCGGCCGGCGTCGTGATTCAGGGTGATGGTCCGTGCGCGCACCTTGGCCGGCTCGATGCCCGCCTTGGCCGCCCATTGCCGGATGCGCGCATCGTCCTGGCGGCTGCCGACCATGTAGAGATCAAAGGCCGTGCCTGCTGTCTGCAATTGCCGCACGCGCTGTTCGCAGGGCGGGCAGTCGTCCTTGACGAAGACCGCCAGCCGGCCCAGGGCGCCGGACGTGGCGGGAGGGGTGCCGGCATCGGTCAGGACGACGGGTTGAAGCGTGGGATGGAGCCGCTTCCAGGCATCGTCATAGGCACGCTGGTATGCCAACAATTTCTCGACGCGGCGGGCCTCGGCCTGGACCTGAAGCTCCGCGTAGCGGCGGCGTTCCTCGTCCGTGCGCGCCTCGATGCCCAGGGCCGTGAAGGGATCGAGACCGGGCGAGTACACACCCAGCGGTCCCTGCATCAACTGGTGGTAGCGTGCCCACTCCTCGGTTTGCAGCCCCCAATCCCGCGCCAGGCGTTCGTCGAGATCGGCGTCGATGGCGGCCCTGTCCTGGCTCTGGACGATGCGGGAGTCGGCGGCAGGCGCATTCTGCGCGACGGCGACCGCCGAAGTCATCGAAGTGACGGCGAACGCCAGAACGAAACGAACGAACCACGGCTTCACGAAGACCTCCTACTGCACGCTCAAACGCCGCGCCTGCCCGTTGAACAGAAAGGTCGCGGTCCGCCCTTCGAGGGATTCGAGCCGCCAACCGCTCTCGGTCTCGCCGAGACGCAGCACGCGAACCGCCGCGAGCGAGCGGGAATCGGCGGGCGCGATGGACAGGAAGCGCTCGCCGGCGCGCAGTTCGATGTCCAGCAGCCGGAATGGCGGTTCGACGATCGCGGGCCGTGCGGCCTCGGCCGGGGGCGGACGACGTGCCGGCGCGGCAGCGGGTGGTGGCGGCTGGCGGACTTCCTTCAAGCGCGCTTCGAGCTGTTCCACACGGCTTTGCAGGTGCGCGATGTCGGTGGCAACGTCCTGCGCGGGGTCCGCCTGTTCAAGCCGGGCAAGCCGTTCCTCCAGGGCCTGGCGAACCGCGTCGAGGCTGGCCTGGGTCAGCGGTTCGGGCTGGTATCCGATGCTATCCGTGCGCGACTCCAGTTCGGTGAGGCGGCCATCCAGCAGCGCGACCTCGATGGCCGGTGCGCTGGCTCGCACCTCCTCGGCGAGACGGGACAGGGACACGTGATTGACGACGACGGCCGCGCTGACGAGCAGCAGCCAGGTCGCTGCGGCGACGCGCAGCAGGCGGGTGCGGGATGTCGGATGGAAATCGGGAGGCAGGGTCATGGCAGCGGCTCCTGTTCCTGGGTGAAGCACACGCGCCGCGCCACGTCATCGACCTGAAGCTCCCAGGCCGGCCCCGCCAACGTCAGCAGGGCGTCGCGCAGGAACAGCGGCCCAAGCCGCAGGTGCGCCGCCGGCAAGGGAAGATGGTGGAGCGCTGCGGCGTCGGGATCGGCTTCGCAAAGGGTGTAGCCGGAACGCAGCAGCACGTAGCGCAGCGCCTCGCCGACCGTCGCGGGCAAGGTCGCCGGCATCGACACGTCGATGACCTGCAGCAGCAGGTCTTGCTGGGCGGTCTCCGGGACCAGCTCCACCAGGGTGTAGCGGCCATACCGGACGATGGGAATCCAGCCGTCCGGCACGGGCTGCGCGCGTGCTTCGGGCTCCGGCTCGATGACGGGTGGCGCGACGGAGGACGTGGCGCATCCGGTGGTCAGGGCGACGGCAATCAGGCCGGCGGCAAGCGCGGTGTGTCCGGCCAGGTGTTGGCGGCGAATGGGTGGCATGCGGCGGCTCCCAAGGGCATCGTGGTGCCACCATCGCAGGGGAAGGCCGTCGCATCAGCGAACAAAGGGAACTGCGGACCGCCCGATTTCTTGGCTAGTGAACTCGAATGATGATTCCTATTGAAAGTCGCTTATCGGCTGTAGATCGACAGTCAGCTTGAAGCAGGTGTACTTCCGACTAGCTTCTTAGAAGCCGTAGTCCGTTGAAGACCACCAGTAGGCTCGCACCCATGTCAGCGAACACCGCCATCCACATGGTCGCCTGTCCAGTAAAAGTGAGCACCAGAAAAACAGCCTTGATGCCGAGTGCTAGAACGATGTTCTGCATCAGCACTCTGGCAGTCGCTTGGGAGAGGCGAACAAAGGTCGGTATCTTGCGCAGGTCGTCGTCCATTAACGCTACATCCGCCGTCTCAATGGCGGTGTCGGTGCCGGCGGCACCCATGGCGAAACCGATGTCCGCTCGTGCCAACGCTGGTGCGTCGTTGATCCCATCACCAACCATGCCAACCTTGCCATCAAGCGCCAACCGTTCGACTTCGCGCAGCTTGTCCTCTGGAAGCAGGTTGCCTTGGGCATCATCAATCCCTGCCTGCCGGGCGATTGCCTGGGCAGTGTGAGGATTGTCTCCGGTGAGCATCAGAGTCTTTACGCCCAGCGCGTGCAGATCAGTTATGGCATCCCGGCTGCTGCTCCTTATCGTGTCGGCGACTGCGAACAAGGCCTGCACGCCATCGTCTCCGACCAACATCACTACCGTTTTGCCATCGGTTTCCAGCGATGACAGGCGCGCCTCCAACTCCGGTGAGCATTTCCCAAGTTCTTCGACCATTCGATGGTTGCCCAGGAAATATGTCGAGTCACCAATGCGGCCGCTAATTCCCCGACCAGGTAGGGCGTTGAAGTCAACCACTTCTCTTACTGTTATTCCGTCCGTTTCAGCGGCCAATGCCACAGCTTTCGAGACTGGATGATCGGAACGTGCCGCCAAGCTGGCGGCAAGTACGTGGGCACTATCAGGATCGGCGTCGCGCCAAGTGATGAAATCGGTCTGCGCCGGTTTGCCATGGGTGACTGTTCCGGTTTTGTCGAGCGCCAACCATTTCAGTTTTCGACCCTCTTCCAGATAGACGCCGCCCTTCACAAGAATGCCGTGCCGCGTTGCGGCAGCCAGGCCGCTGACAATGCTGACGGGGGTGGAAATGACCAGCGCGCACGGGCAGGCGATCACAAGTAGAACCAGTGCGCGGTAGACCCAATCGAGCCATGCCAGACCGAGAAACAGCGGCGGAAAGACGGCAACAGCAAGCGCTACCACGAATACAATGGGCGTATACCAGCGAGCGAATTGATCGACGAAACGTTGAGTCGGCGCACGGCTGCCTTGGGCGGCTTCCACAGCATGAATGATGCGCGCCAGGGTGGAGTTGCTGGCGGCAGCGGTGACGCTATATACGAAAGAGCCAGACTCGTTGATGGTCCCAGCAAAGACCTGATCGCCGGGCGCTTTTTCGATCGGGATGCTTTCGCCGGTGATTGGAGCCTGGTTGACGGTGGAGCGGCCTTCCACAACCTCGCCGTCGAGCGCAATGCGTTCTCCTGGTTTGACCCGAACCTGGCTGCCGATAGCAATCTGCTTAGCCTCTACTTCGCTCCAGGTTCCGTCTGGCTGTCGCACCGTGGCCCGCTCGGGTGTGAGGTCCATGAGGCCGCGTATCGCGTTGCGGGCGCGATCCAAGGACTTTGCTTCGATCACTTCAGCCAGCGCGAACAGGACCATGACCATGGCCGCTTCAGGCCAGTGCCCGATGATCATGGCGCCAGTAACCGCAATCGACATCAACGCATTCATGTTGAGGTTGCGGTTCTTGATCGCTATCCAACCCTTCTTGTAGGTGGGCAAACCTCCCGTAAGGATGGCGACCAGCGCCAGCGCCATAACCGACCAATGGTTGCCGTCATGGAGCCAGTACATGATCTCGGCTGCGATGGCCGTCACGCCCGAAATCGCCAGCGGCCACCACTTCGTTTGTGCTGGCTCCGGGACGCCGGATGTTTCTGCCGGCTCGACTACACGCGCATCAAAGTCAATGGTCTTGAGTGCGGCAAGCACATTTGGCAGAACGCCCGATGCGTGGCGGACCGTGAGCGTGCGCTGCACCAGATTGAAGTCGAGGTCCGAGACGCCAGGCACATCAACGAGCTTTGCGCGGATGAGTGCTTCTTCCGTAGGGCAGTCCATCCTCTGGATGGATAGCTTCGTGGCTTGCTCGGTCGCCGTATCGTTCGTCCGGACCGCTTGCATGCCCACTGCTGCAAGAGCCTGTTCCACGGGCGCCAACGATGGCAGCTCATGATGCACGCTCAGCGTGCGTTGCATGAGATTGAAGTCCAGCTTGGCAACACCCTGCATGCCGGTGAGCTTGCTGCGAATCAGTGCTTCCTCGGTGGGGCAATCCATATTGTCGATGCGGTAGATCGCCAGCGTGGAACCCAGGTCGGCATCCGCTTTCATCTCACGCTGTTGTGCAGGTGTGGGCCTCGACGAATTACCGCCGCAGCCCTTTGAGTCGCATGTGCTCATGGCAAACCTTCTTGCAGGTCTCGTTTACGTTGAGCATTTAATCATCTATAGTTACTATAGAGTCAAGCTGTGCCGTGAGGATTTGCCTATGAGCATCAAGATTGGTGATCTCGCCAAACGGACCGGGTGTGAGGTCGTGACCATCCGTTACTACGAGAAGGAGGGGCTGATGCCGGAGCCTCCGCGCAGCGAGGGGAACTTCCGGCTGTACGGCGACACGCACATCGAACGGTTGCAGTTCATACGGAACTGCCGTTCTCTCGACATGACGCTGGAGGAAGTGCGGACTCTGCTGGAGCTGAGGGATGCGCCCGTTGAGGAGTGCGGTGAGGTCAACGCACTCATAGATGAGCACATCCGCGAGGTGGAAGTCCGGGTTGAGACCTTGTTGCGATTGAAGCAACACCTGATGTCATTACGGGAAAAATGCTCCGGCACCTAGCCTACTACTTCGTGTCCTATCTTGAAGGGCTTGTCCGCCTCTGGTTGATGTTTCGCTGCCAAAAGAACGGCCCCCGAAGGGGCCGCCAAAGATCGAGCGATGCTCAATGCACCAACTGCCGTGCCAGCGCCACTTCCACCGAGTCGCCGTCCTGATTCAGAACGTCGAGCCCGGATTCCGGCACGTCTCCCGACGTGCTCTGTGACACCGTGATCTTCTTGGCCATCAGCCCCAGGCAAGTCATCTGCGAGGTGGCCGCGTAGCCCAGGTAGATCACCGTGACCGGCTGCTTCTGGCCGATGCGCCAGGAACGGCGCGCGGCCTGCTGCAACGAGTACACGTTGTAGCCCGACTGCATGAACACGATCGTCGGGAACTCCAACAAATCCAGGCCGGTTTTCACCAACTCGGGATTGGTGATGAGCACGTCGATGCCGCGATCAAGCTGCTCGGCGATCCAGTCCTCGCGGCGGGAGGCATCCACGCTCGCGCGCAGCACCGCCACCTTGAAGCCTTCCTGCTCCAGCAGCCCCTTCAGCCGCGACGTGGTATCGCGGGTTCCGGTGTAGACGCTGTAGACCAGCACCTTGCGGCCCGCCGCTTTTTCCTCGCGGCAGATGTCGATCAGTTCCCGCTCCTTCGGCATGACCTCCAGATCGGTGAACAGCGACGGCGTGAACGCCAACAGATTGCGGGTGCGCGGATGCTTGACCGTCTCCGACCGAAAGCACGTGTCCGGCCAGGCCAGCAGCACGTTGAGGACCACACCCAGCAGCGTCGTATCTCGACGCGCCAGCGCCTGCTTCAGCTCGGCGGTCAGTTGCCCCGCCAGGCGTCCGTAGGCCTGCGCCTGCTCCGCGTTCATCGCCACTTCGCGGAACTCCTCGTCGTAGGGCGGCAGCACGTTGCCGCCGATGTCCTTCAACTTGAGGAAGACCGTGAACGGCAATACACAGCGGAGCACGCCCTTGGGACCGAAGCCGGGAGCCTTCACGGTTCGCACCGTGATCTTGCTGCCCTTGGAGGTCTTGTGGGCCGAGCCGTTGCTCTCGGAGTAGATGTCCTTGAGCACGCCGTGGTCGCGCATGAACGCCATCGCAGCCGGCGTCAGACTGCCTTGCTTGCTCGGCCGGTAGCCGTCTTCGATCATTCGCCCAGGCAGGGCGCGGAACAGCAGGTAGAACAAATCGTCGCCGTAACCGCCCATCAAGGTGCCGGTCAGCAGCAGCGTCTTGCGCGCCTTGGAGGCCAAGACCCCCATTGCCTGCCCCTGGGCGGAGCCCGCGTTCTTGTACTCGTGCGCCTCGTCAGCGATGAGCAGGTCGAACGTGCCTTGCGGCAGGTAGCGTTTGACGTATTCCGAAGGCTGATAACCCCCTTCACCGAAGCCGAACTCCATCGAGGCCATCGCACGTTCCATGCGCTGGGCCTGCCGGTCGGAAAACACCAGCTCGCCGTTGTCGTCCATGAGATTGATGAACTCGTACAGGTTGTCGCCCAGCATCGAAGCCAGGAACGACTCGCCGAACTTCTTCATCAGCTTCTGCGCCGTGACTTCGCCGATCGTGGGAATACGCTTCAGGGCCTTGAGCACGGCGTGGGACTGGTCGTTGACCGACAGGCGCCGGGGACGGATCAGCGTCCACAGCGTCGAGGCGCAGTGTCCGCACTTGCGGCGGGTTTCCTCCGCTTCGAGTTCCACCGGGTTGATCGGCTCGCCGTCCAGATCGGTGATGACCTGGCCGCAATGCGGGCATGCCCCCACGTCGCCGTGACGGGTACGCCAACGCACGAACACCGGCTTCCAGTGAAAGCCCATGCGCATGCGCACACGGCCGAGGACGAAGAACTCCTGCCCCTGGGGCGGTACGCCCAACTGCTCACGCAGTTTCAGCAGCTTGACCAGTGTGTCCGGGCCGTTGAGCACCCAGACCTTGGCGCCGGCCACCGTCTCCTGAATTTCGCGCCGCCACTTGTAGACCAAGTGGGGTGGCGAGAGCACCAGGGTGCGGCGGTAGCCTTCGGCGTTGAGCACGGCGGCCGTGGCGATGCCGACGGTCGTCTTGCCGCAGCCCATCTCGCCATTGACGATCGCGGCACGTTCGCCACGATCGACCAGCAGCTCGGTGACGGCATGGACGACCTCGGCCTGGGCGGGAAACAACTTCCGCTTCAGGCCGGCCAGGATGCCCTGGCGATGCGCCCGTGCCTGCCCGGCGTAGACAGGCGGGTTGGCGCGGTTGAGAGAATCGAGCAGCTCGTCGCCGAACTCGGTGACGAAATCCTGCAAGCTGATCGTGAGTGGGGAATTAGCCGCTTCCAGCAGGTCGCCCTGCGCGGCATCGGGAATGGTTTCGAGATCGAGGGACATGGTGATGCTCCAAGAAAAATGGGGCATGCACCTCCCCCTTGGGGCGGTGACATGCCCCAGGGTTGGGAAGAAACGCGACGCTCACACGTCGCGGAGAAAGCGGATCAATATTCTTCAGGCAACAGCAACGTGGTCACGCTGCGATCCCATTCGGTGATGATCCAGAGTTTCAGGTCGGAAGTGACTTGGTAGGACGAGAACAATCGATCCTCGCCGGACTTCAAAGCGACATCGTTCTGCCGCCTGTCGTCGTCGCAGAGATCGCCCCAATCGCCGTTGAGATGGCGCTGGAGATAGGGGCCGGGATTGAATACACCCCGTTGAACCAGGTCGTTCACGCCTGCGGTCATGACCGTGTGGCCGGCCGGAAAGCGTGGTTGAGACAGAAGTGCGAGTGCCATGGTGATTACCTCTCAAAGAAAAGGGGCCACGGCACCCCACGGGGGCGACTGGACCCCTGTGGGTGGATGAAAGCGACGGCGAACCGTCGAGGGATGACGATCAGCGAATGGTGAGCACCTGCCCCCGAGTCGGGGAGCCGGGTGTCATGTCCCACGCGCGGATCACGGGTACGAAGCGATCGGTGAGGATGCGTGTCTCGGCGACCGAGCCGTCATCCCGTTCCGTGTACTCCGTGGCCAAGGATTTCTCCTTGTGGGTGTCGCCCTTGACCACCAGCACCTTGCCGGTCTCGGAAGTCACGACGCCCGATATCGCGCCGGCCGCGAGGGCCAGGGCGAGATGCCAGTGCGACAGGGCGCGCGCCGGGGGCCGTGGCAATTGCTGCGCGGCGCCCAGGTGCGTGTCGATCGACGGCCACAGCCCTTGCAGGCGCTGTACCTCGTCGGCGAATTGCTCGGGTTCGAGCGTGACGCGATAGAAGTGCTCCGGTTCGACGGGAGACGCCGGAACCGTGTAAGGCTGGAACGGCCATTCGCAGGGCAATTCCTCGGCTTCGATGTCGCCTTGCCCGACTTGCAGCAAAAGGCTGCGCGCCGTCTTGGCGTCCTCCGGCACCTGCTCACGCTGACGCACGCGCCGGCCGAAGATCACCACCTGCTTGAACTGCACGTCCACCGCACGGTAGATGCGCAGATCGGCGAAGTGGCGGGTCAGCCAGCCGACGAACTCGGCATCGAGTACATAGGCCGGGATGATGAGCACCAGCACACCGTCGTATTGCAACAGCGGCAGACTGCGCTGATAGAACAGCTTCTCCAACCGTGCGCGCCCCTGACCCTGGTAGCCGATGTTGCCATCGACGCCCCGCGTCAGATCGCCATAAGGCGGATTGAGCCACAGCAGTCCGAAGGACTGGCGGGAAATCAGCGAGTCCATCAGGTCGCCATGCAGACAACGATCGACGAGTCTGCGCGCATGGGTGGCGCGCTCCGCGTCGTACTCGACGGCAAATGCCTTCACCTGTTCGCGCCCGAGGGCATGAGCGGCTTCGGCGATCGCGACGCCTTCGCCGGCGCAGGGATCGAGGATGCACATGGGGCCAGAGGACGGCGCCAGTGCGGTCAGGGCTCTTTCCAACGTGGGTTCGTCTGTCGGGAAGTAGCCGTTCTTGATGAAGTTGCGCGCAAGGCGCGGAAACATGAGAGCCATGGGAATCTCCTGTGAAGAAGTGGGATGAAAGCGGGGCACGCGCGACGCACATGCCCGTGTGGTGAGCGTCAGGCCACCCGCCGCAGCGGTTTGCCCGAGGCCAGCTCGACCTGCGAAACACCAAGGGTGCCGTTGCGGATCAGTTCGCCCAGCGCCGTGGTCAGCGCCGGAACGTCCAGGGCCAGCCGATGGCCTTCCAGCGGCCCGAGGGCGAACGGAAGGCGCGTCAGCATGTCCCGTGATTGCAGCAGCTCCAGCACGGCATCGCGCCAGTGATCGAGTAACGGCAACGGGCAGGTCTCCCGCACCAGCGCCCATAGGCGTTCGGTGTGGTCGGTCACTGTCCTGGGCAGTAGCGCCAATGCGCTGGCGTTGGCCTTGTCGGGCTTCACGCAGCGCTTGTCGAACAGCCACAGATGAGACATGGGACCGAACAGCGTGCGCCGGAAGGCGCGCGTGGTGCGCTTCTCCAGGTTGTCGGGATTGCCGACGAAGACCGGAATCGACGCCTGATCGGTGACGAGATGGAACTGGTCCAGCCCTTGCTCGGATCGACCGAGGGTGAGGCGGGCCAGGAACTCCTGGACGGCGGTATCGCGCGCCCAGACGGACAGGAAGACCAGGTTGCCGTGCTCGTCGCCGATGCAGCCGTCGGCCATGAGGTCGGGGCATTCGTCGATGCGATAGAGCACACTGGATGATGTGGATGCAGGCATGGTGATGTCCTCGAAGAAAACAGAGGCAGCACCACCCGCGAGGGCAATCACTGCCCCAAGGGGATGGAAGGGAACGCCCGTGAGCGTCTTGGCAAAGAGAACGACCAGTGCGTCGCAACGCACCGTAGCCTTGAAGGTCTCGGCTACCTGGGCATGTTGTCGGCAACGCCGACGGACATAGGGTTAGCCTGCTTCAAGAGGCCGATGAGCGGGAGCGAAAAACCGTCACGCGACACAACCCTGTTTGCCGGGTATGTCCCAGGGACTTCCGCTGAAAGAAAAAAGCGGACCATGCCGTCATGGGCATGATCCGCTTGATGGTCAGGCTTTCAACTGACGCAGACCTTCCGCCAGCAGCCAGAGCGCCCGGTTCAGCCGGACGTTCTGGTCGATGCCTTGAACGGGCCGCGTGCGTTGCTGGCGCCCGTTCGCGGTACGGCCGGTCAGGCCGCCTTTGACGAGGTTCTCCTGCACTCGGTTGAAGGTGGACCAGAGGTCCAAACGGTTGTCGTCGAAACGACGTGGCCGCAGAACCTGACTCTCCGTGATCGGCAAGGTTTTGCCGGGATCGTCGTACTTGAGGGCCAACGCCGATCTGGCGAAGACTTCCGCCTCACCCTCTTCGAGTGCGATGGCACGCATGGCGTCGCGCGAGTGTTGCACTCGCTCGAAACCCTGCAAGACCTCATAGGCGCCTTCGATGACGTGATCGGTGACGTTGCCCTTGTGAGGAACGCGGACGTCGGCGAACGTGTCGCCGCACACCAGGCCGTTCTGGCAGACGAAGCGGAACATGCCCGCCAGCATCTGATAGCTGCTGGTGCCGTCGTGTGAGTTGAGCAGGATGATCTCGCTCGCCTCGGTGCCGTTGATCTGGCTCGCATGACGAAGCCGCAGCATGTGCTTGGTGTAGTCACGGCGATCTTCGTGGCGCACACGTGTCTGGCACACCATGAACGGTTGGAAACCCTCCTTGCGCAGCTCCGTCAACACGGCCGCAGTCGGGATGTAGCTGTAGCGCTGGGAACGGCTTTCGTGCGGGGTCTCCGCGAAGATGGATGGGGCGACGGTGCGGATCTGATCATCCGACAGCGGATGATCCGAGCGCAACACCGGAGAACGATGGGCAAAACGGGATGAGAGTTGCATGACTATCTCCTTGAGGATTGGAGCAATCGGCATCGAGAGGCCAGGAGCCGGGTGCGAGCGATTGCATGGGACAAAGAAAAGCCCTGCGGAGCAGGGCCTGGATGGGTCAGGTAAAGAGGAGTGCAGCCCCGTGAAGAAAGGGTCTGCGGATCATTCCGGCTCGAATTGCCGGCTGTAGGGGTTGAAGCGAAGCGCCTCGTTCCCCTTGAGGATCGGTGTGAAACCGTCCAGGTAGATGTTGACGAGGTACTGGTCGCGGTAGGTCAGCGCCTGCCGTGCCTGTTCCTCGGTGAGACCTTCGCTGACGAAGTGATCGAGCAGTTCCTCGTCGGAGGAGACTTCGTTGTTGGACATCTGATCTTCGACGAGGCCCAGCAACGACGCCGGAAGGGAGGCCAGGATCGAGTCCATGACGTACCTCCCGTACTCAGACCGCCGACGCCGACATGCGCCGACGTGCGTGATGGGCGAGCACACCTTCGCGCCACTCGGGGGATTGCACCGGCGCCATGTCGAGATAGCGCAAGGGGCACGAGTAGTAGTAGGGGTGCATGGATTCATCCAGGGGCTTGTGGCCCCATTCGCCACCCGAGCCTTGCAGCAGGTCGCAACGGATGACGTTGATGGAATCGCCGGCAGCGAGCTTCATGAATCCCGCCTGCTTGGCGGTGATGCGCACCACGGACCACAGCACGTTACCGCGCAGGGCGTGGGCGATGACCTCCGAGCGAGCGTTTTCGGCTTCCTGCGGTTCGATCAGTTTGTGGATCAGTTGGTCGCGGGTTTGCCGCGAGAAATACCAGCCCATGGGAGTTCTCCTGTGAAAAAGACCGGAGCACTCCCCCGACGGGGAAGTACCCCGGCGGGTGGTTGAAACGTCGCGGGAAGCGACGGGTGGATCAGGCGGAGGCGAGATGCCAGTCCTGGGACAGCGGCGCAAACTCGTAGCCCAAGGCACCGAGACGGTCGCGTTGCTGACGCAACAAGCGACGATCGACGGTGGCATCGAGCTTGACGATCTCGCTGAGCGGCCAGAGTGCGCCGAACAGCGTGGCATCGTCGTCCTGCGTCACCGGCTTGGAAGCCGGCTTGGCCGGAACGTCCACACCGAACGGTGTGGTATCGACCAGGGGATCGTCCGACGTTGCCGCCTTCGCTTCGACAGGTGCCGAAGTGGCGGAGACAGACGTTTGCGCTTCCTCGTCGATCGGATCGACTTCCTGCGGACTCAGCCGGTTGGCTTCATCGCGGCTCAGGGGATCGATGTTCGATAAGGTCATGCCGCCCAGGTGGGCGCGGATCTCGATGACCATGCGGCCGCTGGTGTTGTACGTCGAGGGACGAATCTCGGTGATGACGAAATCGCCCTCGTACTTGCCTTCGCGGTACTGGTCCAGCTCGGCGTTCTTGATGACGAATTCGCCGATGGAAGTGGCGAGGCGGCCGACGTTGAAGTCGCCGTTCCTGCCGTGGATGGTCTTGATGGCCAATTGGCCGGGAAGCGTAATCATGAGGCAGCTCCTTACGATGATGAAAAACCGCGAGACATCGACCTCGGAAGATCGGCGGCTCGATGGCGGGAAGGAAAGCAAGGCCCCGGAGAGGGGCCTTGTGGGTCAGAACGACTCGGCCAGCGCCGGGGTGTCGGCGGTGTCGGTCTCGGGAATCGCTTCCTCGGATGCGGGTGCATCCTGGGTCGCGGTCTCGCTCGAAACGGCGGGCGCTTCGTCGCGAGGCGTTTCCTCGGAGGCTTTGGGTTCGGCCTTGTAGACGAGCTGGCCATCGACCTTGATCCAGCTCACGAAGAGCAGGCGGGCCTTCAGGCTGACGCCCGGTTTACCTTCATTCTTCCCCTTGGTGTAGGTGAAGATGTCGGTCCACAGGTCGCCCAGGCGGAACCCGATCAGCACCTTGCGTTCGGCCTCGACGGCGGGGACGCAACGGCGGATCAGATGCTGCGCTTCGCTGCCCGAAACACGCACGTCGAAACGGCGGTATTCCGGGGCATCGCTCGGACCATTGAGCGCCGCGATGTCGCAGGCCAGGAATGCATCGCCTTTCTTGGGCTTCACTTCGCGAATGCGATTGAGATACCCGAGGCCGGTGATGTGGAGGTCGAAGTAGGACTTTTCGGATGAAGTGGTCATGGTGAATCTCCAGACTTGAGGGACAAGAAGGCGGAGACACACCCACCCCGGCGGGGAGGCATAACCCCCGCGCGGGTTGATGGATCGAACGATCCAGGTACTGCTTGTGCATCCTTCGCCCTGGGAGGGGCGAACGTTCGCGCATGGGATGCTGGTGCGAACTGGATTGGTCACGCGGTCGGAACCGCGCCGTAGCCTCGAAGACCGTGGCTACCTGGGCATGTCGCTGACGGATCAGCGGAACATGGCGGGAAGCATGGAGGAGCCGGGCGGGGGGTGTCGCGCCGCAATGCGTTCTTGCGCGCTCCCCCTTTGTCGATCAAGGCACTGACGGCGCAGCCGCCTCGGTGAGTCGGGATAGTTTCTTGCCAATAGTTCTACAATCGTTGTATCATCGAAGCATGAACGAAGATCAAGCCGTTACAGCGCTCAGCGCATTGGCCCACACCCAGAGACTGCGCGTGTTCCGCGCCCTCGTGGTGGCGGGGCCGGCGGGCCTGACGCCCAGCGTCCTGGCCGACCAGCTCGACGTGGCCCGCAACACGCTCTCCTTCCATCTGAAGGAGCTGGCCCACGCCGGGCTGGTCACGGTCGAGCAGCAGGGGCGCAACCTGATCTATCGCGCCGATTTCGCGCAGATGAATGGCCTGCTCGGCTACATGACCGAGCACTGCTGCCAGGGCGCTGCCTGCGAAGTCTCCGATTCGGACCCCTGTGCGTCCTGCTGAAAGGAGAAGTATTCATGAAACGCTTCCATGTCCACCTGAACGTCGATGACCTGAGCCGCAGCATCGGCTTCTACTCGCAGCTCTTTGCCGCGCAACCGGCGCGTGTCGAGTCCGATTACGCGAAGTGGATGCTCGAAGACCCGCCGGTCAACTTCGCGATCTCCACGCGCGGCGACAAGCCGGGCATCGACCATCTCGGCATTCAGACCGATTCCACCGAAGAACTCGCCGCCCTGAAGGCGCGTGCGCAGGCGGCCGACATGGCGCTGCTCGACGACGGCGAGACGACGTGCTGCTACGCGCGCAGCGAGAAGCATTGGGTCACCGATCCTCAAGGCGTGGCTTGGGAGCACTTCCACACCCTGGGGAATATCCCGGTGTTTCATGAAGGCGCGGAACCAGCGGCTGCTCCGGCTGCTGGCTCGTGTTGTGCGCCTGCCGGAGTAAGTGACCGGCCTGCCGGCATCGCCGTGCAAGCCAAGTCTTCCTGCTGCTGATTCGAGAAATTTCTATGACTACCGAAAGAATCTACAACGTCCTGTTCATCTGCACAGGCAATTCGGCACGCTCCATCATCGCCGAAGGACTCCTCAACCACCTCGGCAAAGGCAAGTTCCTCGGCTATTCGGCCGGCAGCATGCCCAAGGGCGAAGTGCATCCGATTGCGCTGGCGACCCTGGAGAAGCTGGAACTGCCTACCACGGGATATCGCAGCAAGAATTGGGATGAGTTCACGCTGCCCGACGCGCCGCTGCTGGATTTCATCATCACGGTCTGCGATAACGCCGCTGGCGAGGTCTGCCCGGTCTGGCCGGGGCAGCCCGTCACCGCCCATTGGGGTGTGCCGGACCCGGCCGCAGTGGAAGGCAGCGAGGTCGAGAAGCATCTGGCCTTCGCGGACACCGCCCGTGTCTTCCGGCGTCGTATCGAACTGTTCTTGTCCCTGCCTCTGCGAAGCCTGGACAGCATGTCCTTGCAGAACAAGGTGCGCGACATCGGCAAGCAATAAGTGTGGTTGAAGATGTCCTCGTCACAGGAAGCCTGAATGCGCGAATTCACGATCTACCACAACCCCGACTGCGGCACTTCGCGCAACGTACTGGCGATGCTTCGCCAGAGCGGCATAGAGCCGGTTGTCATCGAGTACCTGAAGACGCCGCCGGACCGCGCCACCCTGGCTTCGCTGATCGCCAGCATGGGCATGACCGCGCGCGGCCTGCTGCGCGTCAAAGGAACGCCTTACGGCGAACTGGGCCTAGACGATCCGAAGTGGAGCGACGATGAACTCGTCGGCGTCATGGTCGAGCATCCGATCCTGATCAACCGGCCCATCGTGGTGGCTCCGAAGGGCGTGCGACTGTGCCGGCCTTCCGACCTGGTGCTGGAACTGCTGTCCGATCCGCAACTGGCCTTCACCAAGGAAGAAGGCGTATCCGCCTTGCTGTCGGAGCCGGCCAGCGCGGACGACGCTCCGCGAGCGGCCCTGGTGGCCGCCGGGCTACCCGTCGATGACCTGGACGACCCGAACCTCGCGCTGCTGCGATTTCGGTTGCCGACTGGCGACACCGTGGGATACGGCGGCTTCGAGCGCCATGGTGACGCCGCACTGCTGCGCTCGATCGTCGTGCTGCCGGCCTATCACGGTTCCGGCATTGGCCGCAATCTCATGCTGCTGCTGATGCGCCGTGCGTTCGATGCCGGCGCGCAGCAAGGCTATGCGCTGACGACGAATGCGGACGACTGGTTGGAAAAGCTCGGCTTCACGCGCCTCGATCGCGGACAGGTGCCCGAAGAAATCTTGCAGACCCGTCAGGCCACACAACTTTGCCCAAGCAATGCGCGCATCTGGAGCCGTTCCCTGCGGCCCTGAATTGACGCCGGCTTAGGCCGTACCGAATCCAAGGAGATTACCTGATGGCATCACCCCAACCGGCATCCCGCCTGTCCTTTCTAGACCGCTACCTCACGCTCTGGATCTTCGCCGCCATGGCGCTGGGCGTCGTGCTGGGCATGGTCTTCAAGGGCCTGCCCGACGCGCTGAACGCGA
>TARA_R110001599_G_scaffold40556_3_pt1 | contig 20007 bp, 12 predicted proteins | sample TARA_R110001599 | Tara Oceans TARA_R110001599 (sample SAMEA4398360) | marine metagenome | biome: Polar Biome; feature: [MES] marine water layer (ENVO:01000295) within the mesopelagic zone...; material: water (ENVO:00002006), including particulate matter (ENVO:01000060) such as...... | reverse complement strand
CGGCCGAAGTGGCCGTAGGCGGCGGTGGGTTGGTACATGGGGTGAGCCAGGTCCAGCATTTTGGTGATGCCGTAGGGGCGCAGGTCGAAGACTTCGCGGACTGCGGCAACCAGTTTGGCGTCGCTGACTTTGCCGGTACCAAAGGTGTTGATTGAAATTGAGGTGGGTTCAGCAACGCCAATGGCATAGCTCACCTGAATTTCGCAGCGGTCGGCAAGACCGGCGGCAACAATGTTTTTGGCAACGTAGCGGCCAGCGTAAGCTGCGCTACGATCGACCTTAGAGGGGTCTTTTCCTGAGAAGGCGCCGCCGCCGTGGCGAGCCATGCCGCCGTAAGTGTCGACGATGATCTTGCGGCCGGTCAGGCCGCAATCGCCAACGGGGCCGCCAATGACGAATTTGCCCGTTGGGTTAATGTGGTATTGGGTGCCAGCGTGAAGTAATTCGGCTGGAATGACATTTTTAATAATTTCTTCACGCACCGCTTCCTGCAGGTCTTTTTGCGAGATCTCAGGGTTGTGCTGAGTAGACAGTACAACGGCATCTACCGCGACGGGTAGGCCATTTTCATAGCGCAGGGTAACCTGGCTTTTGGCGTCTGGGCGTAACCAAGACAACACGCCGTTTTTGCGCAGGTAAGCCTGACGCTCTACCAAGCGGTGAGAGTAAAACAGCGGCGCAGGCATCAGCGACGGGGTTTCATTGGTGGCGTAGCCAAACATTAAGCCTTGGTCGCCAGCGCCTTGATCTTCTGGGCGGGCGCGGTCGACACCTTGGTTGATGTCAACTGACTGCTTGCCGATGGCGTTTAATACCGCGCAGCTGGCGCCGTCAAAACCAACGTCTGAGCTGTTGTAGCCAATGCCAGTGATCACGTCGCGAATAATGTCTTCTAGGTCGACGTAGCACGAAGTCGTGACTTCACCGGCAACAATCGCCATGCCGGTTTTAACCAGTGTTTCTACGGCAACGCGGGCGTGTTTGTCGCGGGCGATAATCGCGTCGAGTACGGCGTCAGAAATCTGGTCGGCCATTTTGTCGGGATGTCCTTCAGACACCGACTCCGAGGTAAAAATACTGTATTCAGACATGGTTGCAAAAGTCCTCTGCTAATTGCCGACGCGGTTTCAGGCGCTGGGGTTCGGGGTAGGTAAGGTGTAAGGCTCGGCTTTAATAAATTGCCGAACCTGTACGCGAAAGCCATTGAGCTGGGCTAAATAGGCCGCGGCGCCGTCTTGTAATCCGCTGGCCGCTGCCCACTCACTTAAATCATCGGGTTCAAAACCCAGCCACATATCGCCGCAGGCTTCTCTGGCCCAGCTTTGATCGTGGCGACATAAATCACTAACGCAAAAAAGGCCGCCGGGTTTTAGTAAGCGGGCGGCGTCTTTAAAGATGTCGGCGGGTGACGGTACATGGTGTAAGACCATATTGCACACCACGCAGTCAGCGCTATTTGGCTGTAGCTGCTCGCTGCGGCTGTCGCCTAACACCAGCTCTACGTTCTCCAGCGCCTGTTGGTTTACAAATTCGCCGGCGCGATTCAGCATGGCTTGGGCATTGTCTACCGCGACGACCTTGGTGTAATAAGGCGACAATTCCGCTAAAAATGCGCCTTCGCCAGGGCCAATCTCAATGGCGAGCTCACCGCCTTGGTTCTGGCTGCTGCGCAGTAATTCCATGCAGCTGTGTCCGTAGACATTAAAGGCGACCATTTGCTCTTGCTGCTCGCCAAACTCACTGGCGTGCTCGGCAAAAAAAGCTTGGCAACGTTCGGCGCGCTCGGCGTAGACCTGCTCTAAGCGGTGCTGCTGATCAAGATCCAATTGAATGAGATCGGCGCTGCTGTGTAAGGCGTCGTGTAGCGGCGCTAAATCGGCGAGAGCTGGGGCGTAACTGCGGCGATAAAACAGACTATTGCCTTCGCGGCGCTTGGTAATTAAACCCGCGGAGGTCAGGGTTTTGAGATGGTGGCTCATGCCAGATTGCCGGCAATCGAGAATGTGGCAAAGCTCCTGCACCGAGTAGGCGTCGCGACTCAGTACCCGCAAAACCTGCAGGCGCAACATATCGCTACCGGCTTTGCAGAGTTGCAATAGCTGGTCGTTGCTCGCAGAAATCGCGGTATTGGTCGGGCTGGCAGAATTCATGCCGCGCAGTGTAGCAGGCTTTTTATCTATATCAAAATATATTGATATAGATTTTGGCTGCCGTCCGAGGCTAGGTCTCTGTCTCTTGGGTGTCCGGCGTCAAGCATTCGACGTCCAACAGGATTACAGGTACTTAAGCCAATCGTTGGTGAATTGGTCGATTTGCCCGTAAACGTGCTCAAAAGCTTCAGCGCTTTTACGGTAGGGGTCGGGTACCGGTTGGTTTTGCGACCATTTGCCCAGTAAAAAGGTTTTGCCGCTGACTTGAGGGGCGAGTTCGGTAATGCCTTTTATATGGCGCTGCTCCATCACTAGGATCAAGTCGGCTTTTAATAGCAGTTCTGCGGTAACTTGCCGAGCGGCGTGATCACTGGCGTCGACGCCGTTAGCGGTAAGTATTTGGCCTGCGCTGGGGTCGATGGGTTTGCCCACTAAGGCGCCGAGTCCAGCGGAGTGAATCGTCACGCCAGGTTTGTTGGCAAGCTTGTGTTTGAGTAAGTATTCCGCGGTGGGGCTGCGGCAAATATTGCCGATACACACCATTAATATATTGTTGAACATGGAGTTTGTGACCTGAATCGTTCCTTGAACCGCTGATTTTCGCTGTCAGCCGCGCTTGTTGCAAGCATAGTGGCCTAAAGACGCAGTAAATTGGCCATTTTTACGGTTCTGCCATTTGCTGTCTGCGCGCCACTAGGGGAAAATACCGCCTCTTTGCTGTCCGCTTAAGTCCGTGCGTAAGTTCATGCTTAAGTTACCAACCGATCTAGGAGCCACCGATGCCCTCACGTAGTGATCTCGCCAACGCTATTCGCGCCTTAAGTATGGATGCTGTTCAAAAAGCCAAATCTGGTCATCCCGGCGCACCAATGGGTATGGCAGATATCGCCGAAGTCCTGTGGCGCGACTATTTATCACACAACCCCAATAATCCTGAGTGGGCTAACCGCGACCGTTTTATTTTATCCAACGGTCACGGTTCAATGTTGATCTATTCGCTATTGCACCTCAGCGGCTACGATCTGAGTATTGAAGATCTGCAGCAATTTCGTCAGCTACACAGCCGCACGCCGGGTCACCCAGAATACGGTTACACCCCGGGCGTTGAAACCACGACGGGTCCCTTGGGGCAGGGCTTGGCTAACGCCGTGGGTATGGCCGTGGCTGAAAAAGTATTAGCGGCGCAGTTTAACCGTGACGGTCACGATATTGTTGACCACTACACCTACACCTTTATGGGTGATGGCTGCATGATGGAAGGTATCAGTCACGAAGTGTGTTCACTGGCCGGGACCTTGGGCCTTGGTAAGTTAATTGCTTTCTACGACGATAACGGCATCTCCATCGATGGTGAAGTTGAAGGCTGGTTCACCGACGACACCCCCGCGCGTTTTGAAGCTTATGGCTGGCATGTTATTCCTGCGGTAGATGGCCACAACAGCGCTGAGATTGCGCGTGCTATAGACGCGGCGCGGGAAGAAACTGACAAACCTACGTTGATCTGCTGTAAAACCGTGATCGGCAAAGGCTCGCCGAACAAACAAGGTAAGGAAGAAAGCCACGGCGCGCCACTAGGCGATGCTGAAATCGCATTGACTCGCGAGAGCTTGGGCTGGGCACATGGCCCGTTCGAGATTCCAGAAGATATTTACGAGGGCTGGAATGCTCAAGAAAAAGGCAAGGCAGCCGAAGCATCTTGGGACGAAGCCTTTGCCAAATACGCGGCAGATTACCCAGACTTGGCGGCTGACTTTAGTCGGCGTGTTAAGGGTGACTTGCCCGCTGATTTTGCCGAGAAAGCCACTGCTTATATCGCGCAGTGCCAGGCTGAGGGTAAAGAAGTCGCAACCCGCAAGGCATCACAGCTGTGTATTGAAGCGTATGGCGCTATGTTGCCAGAATTATTAGGTGGCTCGGCTGATTTGGCCGGTTCCAACCTGACCTTGTGGAGTGGCGCAAAAGCCATTGATGCCAAAGATGCTAGCGGCAACTACCTGCACTACGGTGTGCGCGAATTTGGTATGTCGGCAATGATGAACGGCATCGCCCTGCACGGCGGCTTCGTTAACTACGGCGCAACCTTCTTAGTGTTTATGGAGTACGCGCGCAACGCTGTGCGCATGGCCGCGATTATGGGCCAGCGGGTGATTCACGTTTATACCCACGACTCCATCGGCCTAGGTGAAGATGGCCCAACTCACCAGCCAATTGAGCAAATTGCCAGTCTGCGCGGCACCCCCAATATGTCGCTGTGGCGGCCCTGTGACATGGTTGAATCTGCGGTGGCATGGAAGGCGGCGTTGGAGCGTGCCGATGGCCCAAGCGCGCTGATCTTTACTCGTCAGGGTTTACCTCATCAGCAGCGTGACGCCGAGCAGCTGGCGAATGTCGCGCGCGGCGCCTATGTATTGAGTGACTGCGAAGGCGAGGCCGAAGCCATTATTATTGCTACCGGCTCCGAAGTGAAATTAGCCATGGCGGCTCAGCAAGTATTGGCCGCCAAGGGCAAAAAGATTCGCGTCGTGTCTATGCCGTCAACGGATGTGTTCGACAGTCAAGACGGCGATTACCGCGAGTCAGTTTTGCCGAGCAATATTCCAGCGCGGGTGGCAGTAGAGGCGGCTCACCGTGACTACTGGTACAAATACGTGGGCTTGGATGGCCGCATCATTGGTATGGATAGCTTTGGCGAGTCAGCACCTGCTGAAGCCTTGTTTGAATACTTTGGTATTACCACTGACGCCGTTGTTGATGCGGTTGAGGATTGCCTGAGCTAATGTTGCGACTGGCCATAAACGGATACGGCCGCATAGGGCGCTGCGTACTGCGCGCCCTGTATGAATCACCGCTGCGTGACAGTATGCAGATCGTCGCGATTAATGAGCCGGCCGATCTCGCGACTATTGCGCATCTGACCCGCTACGACAGTACTCATGGCCGCTTTGCGGGCAAGGTTGAGTATCGTCATGGCAGTTTATTGGTGAACGACGATGTTATCGCCGTGAGCCATCACGAAGATTTGAATAAGCTCGACTGGACTCGTCATAATATTGATGTAGTGTTGGAGTGCTCGGGGGTGGTGAGCCGTTACTCGGACCTTGAGGTGCATATAGAGCAGGGCGCGCGCCATGTGTTGCTATCGCAACCCGGTGAGCCCGGTACGCCGACTATTGTTTATGGATTGAATCACGGTGAGTTGGATGCTGAGCAGCGCATTGTGTCGAACGCCTCGTGCACAACCAATGGCATTGTGCCGGTGATCGACGTGCTCAATAAGGCCTTTGGCGTACGCTCGGGCTGTATTACCACTATTCACTCAGCAATGAACGATCAGCCGGTCCTAGACGCCTATCATCACACTGATTTGCGTAAAACCAGGGCGGCTGGTTTGTCGATGATTCCGGTCGACACCGGTTTGGCTGCGGGAATTGGCCGTATTATTCCTGAGCTGGATGGTTGTTTTGCGGCGCGCGCGGTGCGTATTCCTACCCACAATGTGTCTGCCATGGAAATGACCGTGAGCCTTGATGCCTCGGTTAGCGCGAGTGACGTGAATGCGGCACTGCAAATGGCGGCACAGGGACGTTTAAGCGGCATTCTTGGTTATAGCGACGAGCCATTAGCGTCTTGCGATTTTAACCATGACCCGCGCTCGGCCATTGTCGATGCAGGGCAGACCCGGGTAGTTGGTGATTTGGTGAGTATATTTAGTTGGTTCGACAATGAATGGGGTTATGCCAACAGGATGTTGGATGTGATCGCGCATTGGTTGAAAGAAGTTTGATTACACTTTTTGTTAAATAACGTTCGACTCGGTAGGGTCGCCAGAAAAAGGCAGGGAATAGAGAATGGCAGTCATTAAAATGAGCGATGTGGATCTCGGTGGTAAACGAGTATTGATTCGTGAAGACCTTAATGTACCAATCAAGGATGGCAAAGTAAGTTCCGATGCACGTTTACGCGCGGCGCTGCCAACATTGAAGCTAGCCTTAGCCGCGGGCGCTCAGGTGATTGTTATGTCACACCTCGGTCGCCCTACCGAGGGCGAGTTTGAGGAGCAATACTCGTTAAAGCCGGTGGCTGATTATTTGAGTGAGGCGCTGGGCCAGAGCGTTGCTCTGCTGAATGATTGGCAGAGCGGTGTCACCTTGGCCGATGGTCAGTTGGCGTTGCTTGAGAACGTGCGCTTTAACAAGGGTGAGAAAAAGGACGAAGAGTCTTTGGCCAAAGCTTATGCTGCGCTCTGTGATGTGTTTGTTATGGACGCCTTTGGCACCGCGCACCGCGCCCAGGCATCAACTCACGGTGTTGCTAAATTTGCGCCAATCGCCTGCGCAGGCCCACTGCTTGCCAGTGAGTTAGAAAACTTAGAGCGTGCCCTCGCAAATCCGACGCGACCTTTTGTGGCGATTGTTGGTGGCTCGAAGGTTTCAACAAAACTCACTGTACTCGAGACCTTGTCTGACAAAGTTGATCAACTTATTGTGGGCGGCGGCATTGCCAATACCTTCTTGGCGGCGGCGGGCTTGAATGTCGGTAAATCCCTGTGCGAACACGATTTAATTCCTAAGGCGAAGGCCTTGATGGAAAAATGCCATATTCCTTTACCAACGGATGTGATGACCGGCAAAAAGTTCGACGAAAAAGAACCTGCTACGCTGCGCCCGGTAGAGTTTGTTGGCGACGATGATATGATTTTTGATATCGGCCCGGTTTCGGCTGCGTGCTTGGCTGAAATACTGAAACAAGCTGGCACAATCATATGGAACGGTCCGGTCGGCGTCTTTGAATTCGATCAATTTGCCGACGGCACTGAAGAAATCGCCAGGGCGATTGCTGAATCACCGGCGTTCTCCATTGCCGGGGGTGGTGATACCCTTGCCGCTGTCGATAAATTTGGTATTGCCGATCAGGTGTCGTATATCTCAACCGGCGGCGGTGCATTTTTGGAATATGTAGAAGGCAAAGTATTGCCAGCAGTAGCGATACTTGAAGAGCGCGCAAAAGCTTAAGGGAGACGCTGGACGGGAGACGTAAGACGCTGTGTTTTGGCATCTTCCTCCTCCCGTTCGGCGTCTAGCAAACAATTAGAAACTTTAAAGGAAATCACCATGGCACTTATCAGCCTACGTCAAATGCTGGACCACGCTGCCGAATACGGGTATGGCGTTCCGGCGTTTAATGTCAATAATCTGGAACAAACCCGCGCCATTATGGAAGCTGCACGTGCTACTAATAGCCCGGTGATCATGCAGGCTTCTGCGGGTGCGCGCAAATACGCAGGTGCACCGTTTTTACGTCATATGATTTTGGCGGCGATTGAAGAGTTTCCTGAGATTCCGGTGGTTATGCACCAAGACCATGGCACTAGCCCTGCTATATGCCAGCGTTCAATGCAGCTCGGTTTTAGCTCGGTAATGATGGACGGCTCTTTGCTTGAAGACGGCAAAACTCCTGCCGAATACGACTATAACGTTGACGTTACGCGTCGCGTTGTTGATATGGCTCACGCCTGTGGTGTGTCTGTTGAAGGTGAGTTGGGTTGCCTCGGGTCGCTGGAAACCGGGCAGGCCGGCGAAGAAGATGGCGTTGGCGCTGCGGGCATTCTGTCTCACGAGCAGATGCTTACCGACCCAGAGGAAGCTGCTGACTTTGTGGCTAAGACCGGTGTAGATGCTCTCGCTATTGCCTGTGGCACCAGTCACGGCGCTTACAAATTTACCCGGCCACCCACTGGCGATATTCTGGCAATTGATCGTATTAAAGCCATTCATGCCCGCATTCCCGGCACTCACTTGGTTATGCACGGTAGCTCTAGTGTGCCCCAAGATTGGCTGGCCATTATTAATGAATTTGGCGGCGAAATTCCAGAAACCTACGGTGTGCCCGTTGAGCAAATTGCCGAAGGTATTAAGCATGGCGTGCGCAAAGTGAATATCGATACTGATTTGCGGTTGGCATCAACCGGTGCAATTCGCCAATTTATGGCGAAGAACCCCAGCGAATTCGACCCACGCAAATACCTGCAAGAAACCATCAAAGAAATGAAGGCAATTTGTATTGCCCGTTACGAAGCATTTGGTACTGCCGGCAATGCATCAAAAATTAAACCAATGAGTCTCGAAGCCATGTATATGGAATACGATTCAGGTCGTTTAAATCAGAAGTAATGTGATCTAACAGAGGTGGCAGTCATGCCGCCTCTGTATAACGCCGATATCTTGGCGCAGTGCAAACCTCCCCTCCCAACTTACCCCCCTCCTTTTCCTTGCGCTCTGTATCTAGGGATTGAGTCAATGCCGTGCATACCGCAATTTACCCAGAGTGGGTAAGCGCCTATTTTTCCCATGTTGAAAGTGGGGAGCCCGAGTTTGTCGTTATGGGGATTAGCGTATACAGTCATAACAGTCTTTTAGATACAGTATGGCGAAAGTGCTTGTGTGGGGGTGGGTGTTGAGATCGGAATTGTTCTCTTGGATCGAGGGCTGGGATAAAGAAAGTGGCGTGGCAGATGCGGCGCTAGTCATTTATTTTGCCGCGCCAGCATTGATTCGTAACAATAATGTCGCTGAAATTTTGCGGCAGCGCTACCCCCAGGCTCGACAAATAGGCTGCTCTAGCGGTGGTGAAATTTTTGGTGTCGAGGTTTTTGACGACAGTATATCCGGTGTCGCGCTGGATTTTGATCGGGCCACATTTTTAATTGTTAGTACTGCCGTGACCCCCGGTGATGATCACCGGACCGGTGTCCGCTTGGCGACGGAGTTGCTTGGCGATGATTTAAAGCTGGTGTTTGTTCTGTCTGATGGCTTGAATGTTAATGGCAGTGACTTGGTGCGGGGGTTTAGTGAAGTACTGCCAGAAAGTGTACTGCTAACAGGTGGTTTGGCTGGTGATGGTGCTGACTTTGGCGAGACCTACGTAGGCCTCGACGGGGCGCCAAAGCCTATGCAAGTATTGGCGCTCGGCGTGTATGGCAGTGGAATCCATTGCAGTAGCGGGAGTATGGGTGGCTGGCAAGTGTTTGGTCCGCCGCGTCAGATTAGTCGCTCTGAAGGCAGTGTGTTGTATGAATTAGACGGCGCCCCAGCGCTGGATTTGTACAAGCAATACCTTGGTGCCGAGGCCGATAACTTGCCCGGTAGTGCGCTTTTGTATCCATTGGCAATACGGGCGCCGGGGCAGAATGACCAAGATATTGTACGTACTATCATTGGTGTGGATGAAGAAAATAAGAGCCTCATTTTTGCTGGTGATGTGCCTGAGGGCTACAGTGCGCAGTTAATGAGCGCTAGCTTCGCTCAGCTGGCCCGCGGTGCGGAATTGTCGGCGGGGCAAGCCGACGTAAACCCAGACGGCAAAGAAGCGCTTGCCCTACTGGTTAGTTGTATTGGTCGTAAATTGCTAATGGGGCAAATGGTTGCCGACGAAATAGAAGCGGTGAGCGACACTCTGTCGCCATCGACCAAAATCGTTGGGTTCTACTCCTATGGCGAGATTGCACCCCACAGCTTTACCGGCAATTGCCAGCTGCATAATCAAACGATGACTATTACAACAATGTGGGAAGACTGAGCCTATGTCCCGGCACCGCTTATTAGAGCGCCAGTTGCGTGCCGCGAGCAAAGGTGGCGCAGTTGATGTTGATAAACTGTTGGATTTGGTCGCAGCGGCGTATGCCGATTACGACTCAGTAGTAGAACGCAGTCAGCGGTCCTTAACCTTGATGTCTACCGAACTTGGTGCAAGCAATGAGGCTCTGCGAGCCGAAACCGTGCGAGTAAGGGAGTTTTATGAATACGCGGTAGACAGCGCGGATCTTGGTTTGTGGGAGTGGCAAATACCTCAAGCCGTTATTGATTGTAATGCAGCATTTAAAGCGATCATTGCCTATCCGCAGGGCTGCCAAGAGAGTGTTGCTGCGTTTATGTTGGCCAATATGCTGGAGGACGACTTTAAGCGGCTCGAGATAAGTATGTTTAGCCATATCCGTTATAGCGACAGCTTATTTGAGACACGGGTGGATGTTCGTAAGCCGAGCGGCGAAGCCAATTGGGTATTGATGCGAGGCAAAGTTATTGAACGGGATGCTGCTGGGGCGCCTCTGCGGATGGCGGGAAGCTTGGTGGATCTCAATGACCAGGTTGAGTATGAGGGTGCACTAGAAAAATTAAGTCGCCTTTCTGGGAAGGTTGATTTGAGCCTAGGGCAAAAATGCCGGCAATTATTGAAGCTGCTAAACCAGATAATTGGCACCGAATTTGGGCGGATTAATGGCCTAGACGGCGACATGATCCAGGTCTTGTATACAGCAGGCAAGTCGGCAAAAATGGCGCCAGGCACCCTCAGCAAATTTGATAACACGCTCTGCTCCGCCTGTGTTGAATCGACTAGTCGGGTGCGCTTGATTCCTGACTTGAGTAAGGCGGGTTTTGCAGACCACCCGGCTCGAAAGCACATGGGTGTCGAAAGCTATATAGGCGCGGCGATCTATGTGCATGGCGAGATGTTTGGCACGATCTGCCACACATCTTCAAGCACATCGCGATTTACTGATATTCATAAAAATCTTATGCAATTGGCTGCTCACTGGCTGGGTGGCGAAATTGAGCGTGAGCAGAGTCAGCAGTCGTTGAGTGATGCTCATGCGGAGTCGGTAAGTGCCAATTTGGCAAAATCAGAGTTCTTGGCCACCATGAGTCATGAAATTCGTACCCCACTGAACGGCATTATGAGCTTGGTGGAAATTCTCCGGGAATCTCCTGCTGACGATTTGCAGCGTGTGCGCCTTGATACCATGCAGCGTTCGTCGCAAGCATTGCTGTCGGTGATCAGTGACATACTCGATTTCTCGCGAATCGAGGCAGGCAAGTTGGAGCTTGAGTGCAAGGTGTTTGACCTAAATACCTGTGTTCGGGATACCGTTGATACCTTTCAGGCCTTGGCAGACGAAAAAGGAGTCGAGCTAACCGCGTACTGCGACAGTCACGTACCGGCTCATGTGAATGGCGATGAAGCGCGCCTAAAGCAAATACTAAACAATTTGTTGAGTAATGCGCTGAAATTTACCAGTGAGGGGTACGTAACCTTGTCGCTTCATTGCGACAGTGGCGAGGGTGGACCTATTCGCTTTGTGGTGCAGGACTCCGGCGTCGGCATGAGTGCCGAGCACATTGCCAAAGTGTTTGAGAAATTTACGCAAGCTGACAGTACCACCACCCGACGTTATGGCGGCAGTGGTTTGGGTCTGACGATTAGTCGTCAGTTAGCTGAGTTGATGGGCGGCAGTATTAGCGTAGAAAGTGACTTGGGCAATGGTTCAACGTTTGTCGCGGTGCTGCCTCTGTTGCGGGCCGACGCGAGTGATTATCAGTCGGTCGGAGCTACTGTCGAAAATACGCCGACAATGGACTTCGATATCAGTGTTCTTCTGGTAGAGGACAATCAAGTTAATCAGTATGTCATCAATACCATGCTAGAAAGTTTGGGCTGCAAAACTACTATTGCGGCAAATGGCCTTGAGGCGTTAACAAAAATAGCGGAACAGCAATTCGATCTGGTATTTATGGATATGCAAATGCCGGAGATGGACGGCATCGTCGCGACCGAAAATATTCGAAAAAACCTAGATTTTGCGGCGCTGCCAATCATTGCAATGACCGCGAATGCGCTGGCGAGTGATCGTGAACGCTGTCTTGCAGCAGGGATGAATGATTATTTGCTGAAACCGTTTAGAAAAGATCAGCTCGTCGATATGCTCGTTAAATACACATTGTGAGTTGTGGTGGGATTGGGAAGTCTACGGGGCTTAGTTAGGTCGCTACCAAGGACAGGGTTAACTGCCTCGCAATCGCTGGGGCGTGTTTTAGTGTTGCGATAGCGGTTCATATAGCGCCGTTAGCTTATTGAATAGGCTTGCATAATAGTCTTGTCCTTGGTTCACTAATCAATGGTGTGAGTGTCGCTAGGTCTGCACGAGCCGGAAATATGCGGCTTATATACTGGGCAAGGCAAAGATTCCTACCGGCGCGGACTTAAATTCGGGTAGTGAAGCCATCTTATGGCGCGTTATTAATTCAAAAGCTAAGGTCTAGCTCGTGATGAAAAAAATTAGTTTAGCCTGTGTATTTGGTGTGTGGGCTGTTGCTGGGCAGGCTCAGTCGCTGGATATACAAGACTTTGTCTCTGATACCATTAGCGCGAATCCGCTGGTGCTTGAGCAGCTGCATATTTTTCGCCAAGCGAAGCAGGACCAGACTATTGCTACTAGCGGCTGGCGGCCCAGCATTGATTTATATGCAACCGGTGGTCGAGTTGAGAGCGAGGCGCCTACGGCCGCAAGCACGCCAACAGCTTTGGAAAATAATTATTCAAGTGGCCAAGCGGAGCTGTCGTTAACGCAAAACCTGTTTAATGGTTTTGATACCGTCAATTACTCTAATCAAGCGGATGCCAGGGTGCGCGCAGCGCTCTACCACCTTTACGATACTGCCGATAATATTGCATTGGAGGCTGTTAAAGCTTATCTCGAGGTGATGAAGCAGCAGCGTTTATTTGAATTAGCGGAAGAAAACCTCCTTTCCCATGAAGAAACTTTAGGCAAGATCACGCGCCGTAGTCAATCGGGTGCTGGCCGTCGCTCCCAGCTTGAGCAGACAGAGGGTCGCGTCGCGCGGGCGCGAGCAGGGGTTATTGCTCAGCGCAATAACCTCGAAGATGCGCTAACCGAGGCGCATCAGTTGCTTGGCCGTTATATTCGTCCCAGTGAGCTTGCCGAGCCGAGTTTACCCGCTCATCCTGAATTGTCGCTCGAGGGCATGACGGATGTCGCGCTTGTTCGCAATCCGGCAATGACGGTAGCGAATTCGAATATTGCTGCCGCCATCTATGATGAGAAGCGCACTAAAAGCAAATATTACCCCAAGCTGGATTTACGTTTTGCCCAGCAAGTCGGTCAGGACTTGAATGGTATTCCTGGGGATACCGACGAGGGCAGTGTCGCGCTGACACTGCAGTACAATTTCTATAATGGCGGCGCCGATCGCGCTGAGCAAAAGAAGAAAATCAGCGCAGTGCATGAGCATCAGCAATATGCGGCGCGGGTTCGCCGCCAGATCATTAATACGCTTCGTCTCGCATGGATGGGCGATAAATACTTGCAGGAGCAGCTCACATATCTGCGTCAACATGTCATTCAGTCGCAAAAGACCATGGTTTCCTACCAAGAAGAGTTTTTTATCGGTCAGCGAGACCTTATTAATTTGCTCGATGCCAAGAACGAGCTTAATAGTGCACAGAATACCTATGTTAGTGCCTACTTCGATGCGCTGGCGGCGCGGTTTCGCATTTTAGAGGCCTCGGGGGAGTTGTTTGAAGGTTTGCGTCTTAAGCCGGTAATTGAAGAAGAAAACCTGCGTATTGCCCGGCTGGAAGCGAAAGGTCGGGATCGATTGCCGCTCAACGATAATATTGATAGCGATACAGAAATTGATAATAGCGACCACTGTGATAATAGTCTTCGCGGCCTCACCGTAAATGAATTCGGTTGCGCTATAGCGCAAGCTACGCCGGTGAAGGCGATGGCAGTGCACGTAGGCAATGCTGCGCCACAAGCAGTTAACGACACGGTGATTATCAAACAAAACGATGTTGTCGAGATCAGTCGGGCGTCGCTGCTAGCGAATGATACCGATGCCAATGGTGATTCGCTGACTATAAAGGCCTTTTCGCAGCCCGCCTCTGGCAAGCTTGCTGTAAATGCAGCTAATAACTTGGTTTACCGTGCGGCCGAAGGTTTTCTTGGTAGCGATACCTTCACCTATATTGTTGACGATGGTCAGGCGACTGCGTCGGCAACGGTCACTTTAGTTGTGGACGACCAGACTGAAATTGATTTTTCCAAAACGTATTATGTGAACTTTGAATTTGACGATACCGCCTTAACACCGGCTTCATACGTCACGACGAAGCGCATAATTAATGCCTTGCGGCTTACGCCCGATGTGGTTGTAGAGGTGTCAACGTACACCGATAGTGTGGGCTCGAATGTATACAACCGTCGCCTATCTGAGCGGCGCGCAGAGGCAACTAAGCAGCTGTTGTTAAAAGAAGGCATATCGGCCAGCCGCATTTACACTGTTGGTCGCGGTGAGGAAGAGCCTTTGGCTGACAATGCCACAAATGATGGCCGGGCGATAAATCGCCGTGGAGAATTTCACTTCATTGGCGGGCAGGCTATACCCTAATAATATGCTTATGTAACAAAGCGACTATACTTGTATACATTCGCTAAGCTGTGTACTTTTGTGATGACTTAGCTGCGCAACATATTGCAACTGTCAGCGCAGCGTGCGCGAGAAGGGAGGATTTGGTTCCTTTAACGTTTGTTGAGGCCTAGATCAGTGGTATCTGCAATTAAGCACATGGACGCCCGCTACTGCCTTAGTCGTATGCTTGTGTGGTTTGCTATTAGCATGCCCTTGCTCGCCGATTCGATCGTTAGTCAGCGCCGTCTAGATGTTTTGCAGCGTGAATACGGTGATGCGGCTTACCAGCGTGGACTTCAGTTACAGCTAACTCTGGCAGAAATTGCAGGCTTAAGTGAACGTGAGAAGCTAGAAAGGGTCAATAACTTCTTCAACCAGTTTACATACCTTGACGATATGGAAAATTGGCAGCAGCGTGATTACTGGGCAACACCCGAGGAATTTATTGGGCGAATGCAGGGCGATTGTGAAGATTACGTCATTGCAAAATATTTCGCTTTGCGCGAGGTAGGCGTGGCGGAAAGCAAACTGTTTTTAACCTATGTACAGGCTACAGAGCTCAATGTTGCCCATATGGTACTCACCTATTTTGAAACTCCGCAGAGTGCCCCACTCGTTATAGATAATTATGATCGACGTATACTACCTGCCTCAGAGCGAAAGGATTTGTTACCGGTGTATAGTTTTAATGCCCGGTCATTCTTTTTGACTGACGGGAGTGCAGGTCTAGGGACAAAAGTGCCAACAAGCAAAATAAAGAATAGTAAATGGACGGCGCTATTAGAAAGCCTTCAGGATGGTGACCAATGACCTTGTTTAGGCAAATTGCCCTGCTCGTTTCGGTTGGCTTTGTGCTGTTATTGGCTGTTATCAGCGTAGATAGCGTCCGCCAGTCGACAAGCCTACTTAGCGACCAGCTTGAGTCCACGGTGCAAGACACTGCAACAGTGCTCGCAATTTCGATGTCTACTACTGGTAGCGGCGACGATGTGGCGGCTATAGAGACCTTATTTAACGCCGTATTTGACAGTGGTTATTACAGTGATATTCGCCTGCTAGCGATGGATGATAGCGTAACCTTTGAAAAACAGCGGCCACTGGCAACCAGCGGCGTTCCTGAATGGTTTGTCAATACAGTCCAAGTTGAACCCGCAACAGGGCGCGCAGTAGTGATGAAAGGTTGGGTTCCTGTCGCCAAACTGGAAATAACCCTACACCCGGGTTTTGCTTATGCAGGTTTGTATGAGCGATTGTTATCAACTGCGCAGTGGTTTTTGTTGGTTTTTGTTGTTGTTTTAGTGACGTTGTGGCTAATTTTGCATCAGCTACTGAGGCCATTGAAAGCCGTATACCTTCAGGCGAACGATATTCAAAAGAACCATTTTACCCAGCAGGCGGTGTTGCCCCGAACGAGAGAGTTGCGCCGCGTGGTGCAGGCGATGAATCGGCTGTCGAGTAATGTTGAGCGAATATTTAGTGAGCAGGAGCATGCGGTAGCTAGCTATCAGCGTTTGCTCTACCGGGATGAGTTGACTGGTCTTCGTAATCGTCGTTTTTTGATGATGGAGCTCCATGCTAATTTTGCCGATAGTGCGGGTTTTCATGGCGCCATGGCAATGATTAAGCTAAATGGCTTAGAGGCCATGCGGGAGGAATCTGGGTATCAGAGCGCTGATGAGCTTGTGCAGCTATTCGCAGTTTGTTTAAAAGATGCATTTACTGAGCACTCGCAATATAAATATGCGCGGATTAGTGATGATGAGTTTGCTCTAATTATGCCTGCCGAGAGAGATCATGCGACGCTCTTAATAACTCGCTTGTTTGAAACATTTCAAGCTCGTTGTCATGTTAGCCGCGATATGATTTCGCTCAATGCGGGTGTCGCTGAACTGAGTGACGTAGATGGAGTAACTGAGCTGCTATCGGAGTTGGACTTGTCTCTGAGTCAAGCGCAGTCCCTTGGCGCTTATCAGCTGTGTTTTCCCGGCGAACAGGTTTTGTTATTGCCACAAGGCAAGCTCCAGTGGCGCAATTGGTTCCAGGAGGCCTTGGCGTTTAACCGATTCTATTTAGTCTCACAGTTGGTTTACGATAGAAACGGCGTTGTAATGCACCGCGAAGTATTGGTGCGGGTTGATGATAGTGAAGGCAAGACTATTCCCGCGGCGGTGTTTATGCCTATGGCTTTGTCGCTTGGCTTTGGTATCGATATTTATCGAAAAGTGAATGAACTGCTGCCGGTCGTCGCTGATAGTAAGTATGTAGTGCCTTTTGCGGTGAATTTTTCCGATTTGTTTATTAGTGGTGCGCACGCATTTGAGGAATTAAATCAAATGTTGGCGCTTTTTCAAAAATCGCCCGGCACCTTATGTGTAGAGGTAAGCCATGAAGCTGTGCGCAGTCATCCACAGCGCTGCCAGCAGCTTGCCGACGCGGTTAAACGCTATGGGCATGCATTTGGTGTGGATCATTTGGACCTCAATATTCCGTTGCACACCTTACAAGCGATTAATCCTGAATATGTGAAGATTTCTGCTCGGGTACTTGACGATCTCGGCGAAGAAAATGATTCTAGTGCATACCAAGCATTACGTAATGTGGTCCGAACCTTGGATATACAGCTGATAGCGGTAGGGGTAGATGAGCAGGCCCTGCGCGATCGATTGTTAGTGATGGGTGTTGACGGAATGCAGGGCAATTATCTGGGCCAGCCAGAGAGAATTATATGACTGAAGTAGCACATACCTACGATCCCCTACTGGGGTGTTTGGTGGTTTTCTCCAAGCTTTATAACCGGCCGGTAACGGTTGAGGCGTTAATTTCCGGCTTGCCGGTTGCACCTGGCGCGCGCGGCCCAGAAATGTTCTCGGTTGAGCGATCTAAGGGGATGTTTCAGCGAGTAGCGGCGAGGGCGGGATTTGCTTCTCGGCTGATTAAACGCGATTTAGAAGAAATATCTGGTCTTTTATTGCCGTGTATTCTGGTGCTGAAAAACCGAGATGCAGTTATTTTGGACAAGATCGATCGGGAGCAGGGGTGTGCGCGAGTAATCTTTCCGGATGTTGCGGAGGGCGCCGAGTGGATTGATTTTGCCAAGCTTAAAGAGTCGTATGCCGGTTTTGCTTTTTTACTTAAGCTTGAATTTAAGCAGGAGTCGACGAGCAGAAAGACCTTAAATCTTCGTAAAGGCCATTGGTTTTGGGACACTTTAAAGCTCTCAAAAGAGGCTTTTGTAAGTGTGATTGTGGCCTCGGTGCTAATCAATTTTTTTGTGATTGCCACGCCGCTATTCACCATGAATGTTTACGATCGTGTAGTGCCTAATGATGCGATTGAAACACTTTGGGTCTTGGCGATTGGGGTTTTGGTGATCTACGCCTTTGATATGATGCTGCGCTTTTTACGGACGTACTTCCTTGAAGTGGCAGGTAAAAAAAGCGATGTCATCATGTCGTCCATCATCTATGAGCAGGTGATGAACTTGAAGATGTCGGAGTGGCCGCGCAGCGTCGGTGCCTTTGCGAATAATCTTCGAGAGTTCGAAAGTATCCGCAGTTTCTTTACCTCGTCAACAATTAGCGCTTTGGTCGATTTGCCTTTTTCGATATTGCTACTTATTTTGGTTGCCTATATCGGCGGGCCACTGGTCGTGGTACCGCTTGTTATTATGCTCTTATTGCTGCTCTACAGCTTTGCAATTATGAAGCCCCTGCGCGAGAGTATTGAAGCAACTTTTGAGGCATCAGCAAACAAAAACGCGCATTTGATTGAGAGCTTACATTCGATCCAAACCATTAAGTCGCTGGGTGTCGCGAGTCACTCGCAATGGGTCTGGGAGGAGTCGTCTGGGGCGATCGCTGGTAAGTCGATGCGCAGCCGAATTCTGTCAAACTCAATTGGCGTTATTTCCCAGTTTTTAATGCAGTTGAATACGGTTGGTATCATTATTTTTGGTGTTTACCAAATTAGTGATCAAGCCTTGTCATTGGGTGGTTTGATTGCAGTTTCTATGCTCGCTTCGCGTGCAGTGGCACCGGTCGGACAAGTGGCGACCTTGATTTCCCAATACCAGCAAACGCGGACAGCGTTTGATTCCCTCGACAATATTATGAATATGCCCGTTGAGAGGCCTGAAAATAAGCAGTATGTTCGCCGCCCAAGTTTTGATGGGCATATTGAGTTTAAGAAGGTTTCCTTCACTTATCCTGAAGCACAACAGGCGTCCCTGACTGATATTTCCTTTGATATTGAGCCCGGTGAGCATGTGGGCATTATAGGTAAGGTCGGTTCAGGTAAAAGCAGCTTGGCAAAGCTGTTGATTGGCTTGTACGAGCCTACAGGCGGTTCAATTGCCGTTGATGATATTAATAGTAAGCAAATTGATCCTGCCGATCTTCGGCAACATATTGGCTATCTTTCGCAAGAGATAGGTCTTATGCGAGGGACGATTCGCGATAATCTTATTTATCGTGATCCGCAAGTTGATGATGATCGTTTGTTGGAAGTATCGGCATTGTGTGGCGTTGATCAATTTGTAAATCAATTGCCCTCAGGTTTCGATACTCAGGTGGGTGAGCAGGGCGCTTGCTTATCAGGCGGACAGCGTCAGGCCATCGCGTTGGGGCGAGCGTTGCTTCGCAATGAATCCATTGTGGTTTTGGATGAGCCCACGAGCAATATGGATAATTCGACCGAGTTTAAAATCAAGCGTCAATTGTTCGAATACACCCGTGACAAAACCTTGATCGTTATTACCCATAAAACGTCGATGCTTGATTTGGTTGAACGCCTCATTGTTGTCGAAAACGGCCGCATTTTAATGGACGGCCCTAAACAACAAGTCGTTGAAAAATTAAAGCAACTTGGGAAGTAAGCTGACACCAATGAAAACAGAATTAAAATCACATAAAGAGCTCGATGACGCTGACTTGGCGTATATGCGCAGCTTGTCGGCGGCGGTTGTGCAGCGCTCTCCGCGTTATTTGATTACGGTGCTTATGGTATTCGCAGCGCTGTTTCTAGTGGCAGTGCTGTGGATGGCATGGGCGCATGTGGATGTGGTGGTGCGCGGCTCCGGAAAAGTGATCCCTGCTGGTCAGGTGCAGCAGGTGCAAAGTCTAGAGGGCGGGGTTGTTGCCGAGATTCTGGTGCGGGAAGGCGATTTGGTTAAACCTAATCAATCTCTGCTAAAGCTTAGTGACGTGGCGTTCTCAAGTTCATTTGAAGAAAATCAGCTCAAGTATTACGAGTTGCAGGCGCGCAGTATTCGCCTGCGTGCCGAGGGCTATGATGAGCCATTCGAGGTGTCGCCAGAGGTTGCGGCGACCATTCCCGAATTGGTGCGCTCTGAGCGTAGTTTGTATGACAGTAATCAGCAACAGCTTGTTGATACCCTCAGCATTTATCGCCAGCAGCTTTCTCAGCAGGAGAATGGGCTCGAAGAGGGGCGTGCCAAGCAGCGTCAATTGAATAGGTCATTAAAATTAGTTCGCGAAGAAATTAGTATCAAACAGCCCTTGGTGGAGGAGCGGATTATTAGCGAGATTGATTTTCTGCAGCTTCGTCAGCGTGAAGCCGAAATCGAAGGGGAG